>Ga0209454_1000865_pt1 | contig 17215 bp, 10 predicted proteins | sample WorMetHERISLAND1_2_FD_187400 | JGI IMG/M metagenome (GOLD analysis project Ga0209454, IMG submission 187400) | Marine gutless worms symbiont microbial communities from Max Planck institute for Marine Microbiology, Germany - Olavius geniculatus... | ecosystem: Host-associated > Annelida >... | reverse complement strand
AACATCATAGGCTATATAAGTGCTATGATGTTACCTTGTTTACAGTCGAGTGATTCGTAATAGTTTTACTTGAGAAACAAATCTGACAAAAATCAAAAAAGGTGCCGACGAGACGTGGGGTAGTTTGTTCAGTTTCCGAGCGTCCAGACGTTGAAAGTAAATTAGGTCACCGCAAAAGCAGTGATTACGCAAGACCTGCATTCTTAAGTCGTTAGCGTCGGGTGACATTAACCGGTGACCTTTTTAAACTAAAATCGGCACACCAGTTATGCCTGCAATGGAGAACATTTACATCAATGTTGTTGTTTTTTTGTTTCTTTTTCTTTTTTCACGAAACAGCGAAATGTTTCGCGCGTCTTAGCTACGGTTTTGGCCTCCGTCTGTCTGTCGGTCTCTCCGTCACACTTTGCAGCCCTATCAAAACGGTGGAAGCTAAGATCACAATATCTTCACTATAGCTGCCCCACGGACTCTAGTTTTTTGTGACAATTTCATGCTGCTAGGTAAGGGGGTTCGCCTTAAACGAGGGCGTGAAAAAAAGACCCGTTATAAAAATTCTTATTTTACCGCTATTAGCTCATCTAGCGTAAAACGGTTGCAAATAGGTAAAGACATGCTGCTTACTATAACAATCACTAGTAACGAGCTTTTTAAAGATATCAACATCGATAACCTTGAACGACCTTAAACGTCGAAAATGAAAGGTTTTAGTGAATTTTTCGCGATTTTGAGCTGTGACACACATTTTAAGAGTGAATTGCGCAGTAATGGCTGGGATAGACCAAGACTATCTGATGTGAAATTTTCAGCATTAAACGTAGATTTTAGCAGTTTAAGTCTTGACCCCTTAAGTTTAAGGAGTTCTGCGCTCGCGAGCTGCAAAGAGAAGTACCCCTCCCCTAAAAAGCGGTTATTTTACCACTATCGGCTCATTTAGCGTGAAAATGGTTGCAGATAAACACAGACATGGTGCTTATCATAGCAAGCACTAGTGATGAGCTTATTAGTGGTGTCAACATCGATGACCCTCAATAACCTTGAACCCACAAAATAAAGGTTTTATTCTTTTTTGCAATTTTTGGCTGTGGCGCATATTTAAAGATTGGTTTGCGCAAAAATTACTAGAGATAAGCACAAATTGTTAGCGTATAAAGTTTTTAGCGTAGAAAGTACATTTGTAATCATTTCAGTTCCGACCTCCTGGGTTGAAGAAGTCTTCCTTAAATTTGGGTACTCCTCAAAGACGCGTTCTTATTTTATTGCACGTTGTGCATTGATTGCCCAGGTAGCAGGACCGATGCTGTCGTGCGTCACGTAAGCTTTGCTCAAATTACTTGTTGAATTAGAAACCCGCGCGCAACTAAATCGCACTAAAGCGTCGCACAATTTCACGTGTTTTAGCGCAGGATACGGCTATTACACTTTTTATATTTTCTTAGTTTGTTCCATACAAAATAAATATTCAGCTGACACGCTATAACAGTTCCTTCTTTGGTCAGACTTTGTTCTCACGTGGAAAACCAAAACATTTTCAAAACATGTCATTTATGTCTGAGAGTGAGCTGCAGGCCACCGCTCGTTAATCACGAAAATAGACGAAAAAATAACTCAAGCTAAGCTCGGTTGTAGTTTGTAAGATCACAAATCACAGTAAATGTAGAACAACAGTCTGTTTGTAATCTACAATATATACAGTATCAATATACAATGTGCATTGTCTCAAAAGCGTGTCGCTTTTATTTTTATGATAACCGCGGTAAATGTAAACGACTTTAATAGTTCCTTGAACTGTTGTATGCATAGAAATAAAGCTAGGCGTAGGTTAAATCTATACCACCTTTACCACCTCGCTTCAAGGCTATTACAGATTAATCTTGCGAAATGTTAGTTTTTCCAGAGGTCTTACAAGACGATACAGCGAACGTCTATTAGGGATTTCTAGGGATTTTATTGCATTGCAAAAGATTGAAAATATCACGACGACTCGCAGGTTAAGCGAAGAATTAGACAGAGATGCCTGAATTTTATTATCCTATACAGAAAAATTTACACACTTTGATAATATATAGTCGAAGAATCAAATTTTGTCACGTAGTGAGTGCCAAAACAGATTTAACGCGAGACAATAAGTTTTACTCTAACTTTACTGGCAAATGAAAGTAAAAATATTCAAAGGGGTAAAGCTTCATCATTTGTGATCATAACAATAAAAGTGACACCATTTTAAGTCGAATAACGAATATACCCATTATACTCCTGATAGATGCAAGTGGCCGGTGGTTATGAGTGACACAGCAACTGCGCAGATCAGACAGAGTTTATTAAATCTTAGGGGCCTACATAAGTATTTATTCGCCTATATTTTTTATTCAAAAGCTATTCAGAAAACGTAGGCATATCTTAACGTCTGAATGTTAGCTGAACGTTCATTTTAAAAACAGCAACGTTTTTCGAACGTTTTCAAACTTTCCTTACAGTTTAAAATATTACTTGCACCTAAAAAAATAACAAGCACATTTCAAGCTTACGCAACAATAAAAATTGTTTTCAGTTTCTTTACAGATAACCCATAAATAAAGGGTCCAAACGAAAAGTGTACTAAGTCCATTTTGAAGAGTACATCGAAAAAGAGGCCAAAGTCCATAATATTAAGTTCTTTATTGATTTAGTTCACCCTTTTGTTGTACTTTTCATATGGCACTTAATTTTTCTTTTTGTTTGGACTCTTCAAATGTTGGAAACGCATATAAACTACGTCAATCAGGTAAACGTCAAGCTAAACACTCGTAGGTTTAGTTGTAAGACCTTATTAAGCAGTTAGTCTTTCGCAAGCCTAAACAGGCACCACCGCATGATCACTAAAGTGTGCAGGACTCGACTATTGTGTAAAAATATTTTTCGTATAGAACAACTCTCAAAGATTTTGTCTGACTCTGAACACGTGCAAACCTTGACGATCGTTATCATCGTATTAAAATAGCGAACTCGGAGTTGGATCGGCTGCAGGCTGCTGCGTGAACTCGGTCTTCGTGTTTGATAGACGTCGAGTACCGGTAGTCAGAGTACAGTGTGTAACATTAAGGACGTACGAAAACGAATTCGTTGTAGTGGTTCCACCTGCTCTCTTCGACGTCGGTACCTGGTTTCAGCTCGCCGCCTGCGCTGTTAGTGCTGGACGCACACGCGCCGACCATGCGGAAGCCGGCATCCAGCAGAGCGTCAAAAGCCTGCTCGATGAAGGAATGTTTGAGGAAGTAACGCGCTGAGTAGCGGTCGGTGTCGGCTGCCCCGCGGTCAGGGTCACGACTGTCGTTGAGTGTGCTGCCGAACACTTGCCGACACAGCGACACTCGACCGCTGACGAGTATGCGCCACAACTTACGGAACTTGACGTCGGCGACGCCCCCGCCACCGTCGCGACCCAGAGCGAACGTGCCCCGGTAACCGACGATGATGTGGCCCCGTTCGTCCGCCGATACTGCTGATAACCTCACCGGGGACGTTGACGTTGACCTGCCCGCAGACAACCGATCGACGTCCCTCAGCGCGCACGCCAGCCCCGTCAAGCGGAAGTGCTCCGCCTCCACGAGCAGTCGTCGGCGTTCCTGGAACCCCTCGGGTAGCAGGAGGCGCCCATCGTTGCGCAGATAGTCGAGGATGTAGCGGAAGAGGACGCCGTCGCGGTCGATGAAGGCCCGGCCGTTGTACAGGGTCGGCGGCCGGTGGCAGATGGCGGTGTCGTCAGTTGTATCGCCGTCGACCAGGTTGACGCCACGAGAAAACATCATCGCCAGTGCAGAATCGGCCTCGTAGGTCAGCGTCTTGACGGTCGTAGTGTAGAACACCCCGCCAACGTTCAGATCGACCACCTCGTCAGGTCCGGCAGACGAAGACATAGTGAGTGTGACAACTTAGTCTCCGCCGCGTGGTGCACAGTCTGCTGAGATGTGGCGTGAAAACAGTGATGCCGTGGACGACAGACCGGCGGTTGACTGTACTACGGATGGGCGGACGGCCTCCTGTGCAGGCGACGGTCCGTGCACGCTGCATCGTGTGTGTGTGTGTGTGTGTGTGTGTGCAATGCGCCATCAATCGATATCAGGCGCGTGCCCGCCGTGTCCAGTCTCCGCGTACGTCCATTGCCCCCCTCTCTCTCCGTCTATCCAGCGCTGCCCCCGTCGCCCGTCGCATCATGCTGTCCATCCAGATTCCACCGTCCGTCCGTCCGTCCGTCGTGCATACGTCTTTGTGAGTCGCGAGGAACGTGATCGGCGACTGACCCGTCGTCTCATAGTCGCGTCGGTCGTCGACGTCGTTTTGGTCTTTGTTAGATTTATTTGGTCATTATTTGACCAACGTTGTTTTCTGCAGTCAAGTGAGCGAGTCAGAGTTTTTTTCCACAACCACAAACGCAATAACGAAAAATAGTGCACCGTGGTCTATAAAAAGGTGCCACTTTTATTTTTGGAATAGCTCCGTAAAACATTGGTCAATTTTAATAATTTTTAGCGTTCAACATCAAGAAGAAACTTGACTCAAATGACCACTTTACTTCAATACTGTCGCTACACTACCTAGTGAAATGCAGGTTATTGAACCCAGTGTTGGGGAATAGCGTCAATATTTACCGCTTGCATTCATGCCGGAGGAGGACATTTTAAGCACATGCTGTAATAAAGACGATGTGATGTGACACGTGTAACTTTTTTAAGGACAATAATTGCCAGTTGTGTTTGTCGCTATTCAGCTAATCATTTCTGCGCCGACGCGTGCGCTACCCAGTATGAATTCATTGCCCACAGTAAATGGCCAAACTATGACTTCTGCATTTTACAAGGTAGTGTAGCGACAGTATTAAGGTAAAGTGGCCAAAACTAGTCACATGCGCCAAGTTTCTTTTTGATGTCGTACGCATGCCAAAAATTATTAAAATATTCTAAAGTTTTACCAAGCTATTCAAAAAAGTGGCATCATTTTTATGGACCGCGGTGTATATTTGATAAAATAGCAGGGCGGTTAAAAGGGTACATAACATATTAGTCAATGCTGACCACCCATTGTTTCATACAATATAACAAGAATATAACAACAATAATACATAATCGAAAAAAAATTGGTGCACTGCCACAAATAGTAAGATGTTTGTGTCGAACTGTTTGCAGTTTTATTAGATCTGTAGCGCTGCTGTCGATTTCTTCTTTCATATTGTCTATTTGCGAATTTTATTGTGCAACCGTTCTATAGGCCACAATACGGGTTTTGTCACGCAATCCATCCATCCCGACCATCCGTCTGTCTGTCCGTCTCATAGCACCGAAAACAACAAAGCGTGGAAAAAATAAGACAAACCAAAATACGTGTAAAAGTTACTCAGGGTAGCAGTGACCGTTTAGTAAATGTTCAGTTCAAAAGACAAGAGGTTATGTTTACGGTTATTATTGAGATTGTGCAGCTACATAGGCGGAGTGGCGGACTTTGATGTCGGCACTAAACATAACACAGCTTATTCTACCAGGATAACCATTCGATCAGTTTTCGTGCCGTACAGTGACTTCGTTTATCGAACACGCCTGTGCTGTAAATATTATATTCGTATACAATAGGCCTATTCTGTCCAAACAGTAAACCAAATAGTGTATTAGTACTTGGCCGAGTAGTGCAAAAAGTTCACGGAATACCGTATCGATTATTGCCGCGCTTGTTACTCGTGCATGTAGCGAAAAAGACGAGCTATGCCACGAACCCTGACCTTCCACCCTAAACCTGAGCCATTCATTGTGTCGATAGAGAACACAACCAAGATGATATTTCAGATTTTGAAACAAATAACAATCCCTGTGAGTCAGGTCATTATTGTGCGCAGGGTGGTCTAATCTAATGGTGCGAATTGGCCACTTTAGTCACGAACAGAATGTTGGGTACTGCAAAGTTGTGGACTAAATTGCGGTGTTAGATTTATGGGGATAACATGCAGTATATCTCGTTCTGGATATCGTCAAAACTGTCAACTTTCAATAAAAATATTGTCGAAAACGATTAAGTCCCTGCATAACGTCGTAATTGACCGATATACGCTGTTATGTTTGGTCTAATTACGGTTTTATTTTCAGTCTATTTACGGTTAGTCTCACCGGCAGACTAGGCAGTTTGTTTCGTGACTGCAGATTCATACGTGGAAGTGAGAAATTCATAAGCGAATTTGTCGAAACTCCCGCAAAATCAGATGTCTTGGTGCGCACCAGTGAAAAATCGGATTTTTGGCTGTAGAGTGATTATGCAAAAAAGCGACACTTGAGTTAACACTCGTTGACGCTGTTTGACATCGTCACAGCCTACGACATCGTGAATTACAATAACTGTATGATCCCAACGGCCAACAATAAAAATTCGTACGCGTATGCAAAGAATGTGCGTTATACTGCTAGGAACTTTTGAGTCGCAGAACTTTTTGAACGTCCCTTGTAGTTTGGCACATCGTGTGATATATACAGCCAGTCTCACTGATAAAATTTATCCACAATTCTTTTAGTCTGGCAACAGTTATTAGCAGACACTATTAAGTCTCTGGGTGTTAAATCTCTCGCTGAGTGGTTCCCGCGTATTGACGTGTTAGCTATACTGCTGCCAGGGATGATTCTCTTTTGCTTCAGAAAGTGCCAATAGTCGCATTCTAGGTGTAATATTCAGATCGTACATCTCATGCGTAAAATATGCAGTGACAAAGACAGCGAGACGAAGACTGAATGGAAAATTTGGTTGCAAAAATGTTCAACAGTGTTCTTGAGTCAAAACTAAGAGCGCGAACAAAGCGACGTAACTGAACTGAACTGAATTGACACGGTTTAGTTTTTGACGAATTGACCAATGGGTGAGCAGGGCAAGCCTATTGATCACTGGTTGACGCGTACGTGACGTGTAGCCAACCGACGCCGTTAGACGGTGCCCACTGCGCGCATGATGCCTACTGCTTGCTCATTAACCAGATGCTCAAAACTAAACCATGTCAGTTCAATTCAGTTTAGTTACGTCGCTCCGTACGCGCTTCAAGAAAGACGACAAATGCATGCAGGTAATATCCGGAGTGAGACAGGACGTTGCAGCAGCAGTTGCAGCAACATCAGCAGCTGTGTCGCGTGTCGCACTGCACAGTAGACGTATAATTACTCGCGCATGACTGCCGGTGTCATATTAAAATGTCTATCCCGTAAAAATCAGCCCAGGGAGAGATAATCACGGAATTGATATGTCTCCCCTTATTAAATTATCGTCGCCCCATAAAAAGTCTCCCCATTATAGGATCGCTTCTTAAAAAAGTCTCCCTTGATCGAAAATTTACCGATAAAAATTCGCCCGCTCGGGGGGCCGCCGGGCGGGGGGATTTTTATCGGTAAATTTTCGGTCAAGGGAGACTTTTTTAAGAAGCGATCCTATAATGGGGCACTCGGCAGACCGACGTACGTGCTTGTTCCGACCGACACAACGTTCATTAATATTCATTATACATCCATGTCCGTAGGTCGGTCGCCGAAATGACGTTATTGTTTTTCCAAGACACCCTGACGTGCTACCAATTTCGCACAGATCCGAGTGTATGAAACCTTCTTTAAAATCACACCCAAAACCTGACAGGAAACCAGTTTAGTTTGAGCTTGCATAATTTTACACTTATCGCAATTTTTAAAAAGTCCATTTTACGTTTGCTGCGTTTCAGTTAATAATGCTGGATGATTAGTTTGGTTGGTTGGTTGGTTGGTTTAGGTTTCGTGTCTTTGATTTCAATAAGCTGCTTCTTTAAGACGTCCCAACAACGTAGTTTGGAAATTGGAAATTGCTGGTTTCACATAACTCAGTGTGAAAATCTATGTAAAGTATACGTATTGCCAGGAAAAACCGCGGTTAAAAACGCAACCTGTTTACGAAAATTTCAGTTTATGTCATCTCGCAAGTGGAGCTAAATGTTCATACTATATTTTTACAGTAATTTTCGCGTTGCATAAGGCTATGATAGGCCGTCATACAAGCTCGTAACGTAATGGTATTGTGCTAGGCATATTATCGTCACTCATGGCTTAAAACAAGACTAACACTGTGGACTCAGCATTCCAATAATAGTGACAACACTTCGCATTTAACATAGGCCTATAGCATGATGTGCAAAGCACCATATGTGTGCTTGCGTGACCTAGACCAGTTGCATCCATATATAGCTCAGTGGCAGCAGTCAACAGCAGAATTGTTATTGACAGAGCTTTTATCGTGTTTTCCGGTCTGTAGGCTAAATGTAACCTTCGTCGATCTGAAGCTGTCACTCACCGTGAGTCCATGAAACGCGTTCTGTTCAAAGGACACCGAATTCTGCGCAGGCAGGCAGGCTCGCCACAATGCATTGGACTTTTCAGCAACGTCCCCGACCTGCACGAAAGTTTATCTCTGGATCCCTCTGTCGGCACTAACTGTCTGCTATAGTACCTGCTGCAATGCTATGAACTGTCGACAGCCAAGTTTTCTCGGATTCCACGAAATCGGCATCGACCTACAGCAACATGTCACGTCAGCTGAGTCGTTGTCAGACTTTCGCCGGTGTCTTTAAGAGACGCGTTTCTTTACAAAATCAATTTCTGGCAGTTTCGCAAAAATCTATTGCATAAAACCTATTTCATTACTGGTAAATCTAGCACTAATTTTGCTGCATTGATCACTTTGAAAAGTTTTATTTTACTAATTGAAATTACGGTTCTGCAATGACTGCCAGCTGCTGACTGTAACTACCTAAATTTTGCTAGTTGAACATTGCGTTATCACTGCTGTCGTACGCCCATACGTCAACGCTGTTGCAGCTCGAGAATTATAAACATTTATGATATTTTAAATTTAAAACAAATATTTACACTTGTCGTTGCAGCTAACATGTTGCTGAGCTGCGGCAGTGTCTTCGCATCATCCCAACACGCTAAATTTCTGTCTATTTTCTGTGTATTCTGCGTCTTAAAAGTCCAAGTCCACGCTCGTATAATTTTTTTCTATACATTGCATGTTTGAAGGCTCTTCCGTGATCAAAACTGTAGTCATTTTCGGCTGATTGATTATAGTATCAACGAGAAAAAAATTAGCCGTCTGCATGTTCTGCATGCGGTCTCGTCCAAGCTTATCCTGTAATTCTTTTTTCAAGTCATCTTCGGCGTGACTGATAATTAGAAGTAATTGATTATCGATTACGGTCATTATCCATCATCGCAGCAGTGGCTGAGTGTCGTAGATTAATGGACGGCAACGGCAGTGCGTCTAATTGTATCGGCTTCATGTCTGTAGAATGCACCTGCTTCATCACGACTCTCTACTTTGTACTCTGCATTGCTGCTGCTGCTAACTCTGCCAATCATTCACGTTTCAGTCTACTCGACGGCTTTCACCCAGAGGCGTCTATCCCCCTTCAGCCACCGCAGCAAGTTTATTTCCTGTTTCCACCTCCATCTTCTTTCTTTCATCTTTTCTCGTCTTTACATTTCCTTATCTTTTCTGCTTTCCCGCTTTTTGGGTGCCTTTCCCTTATGGGTCTGGGAGCGTCGTATAACAGACAGAGTTCGCCGTCGATTTTGGGGTATTTTAAGCGCAAAAATGTTTATGGCAGCTAGCTGGAAAAAATTGCGTGCAATTAAAGTCTCAAATTATATCATCTTTTTTAAATGGCTGGAAAACCTTTCCATTTATTTTTATTCCGAAGCAGTGGCTGCAAAATAAGTTTATAATTATGCGGTGTAGACGCGTGTCCAAGGCTGCAGTCGTCGAGTGGCAGTCGTCCGAGTCGAGTGTGCGTGATGCGAGGAGAATTACGTCGACGCTAACAGAAACTGACGCAAATGAACGCAGCTGACATCTCACATTTGCTTCCATTATCGCTTGCTGCAGCGAAAAGTCGTACGCCGTCTCTGTATTAATACAGCTCGGCGCCGCTCACTTCAGTGACGAAGCTTGTTTGTTCTGCGTAGAAAAAATGTCGTATTTGTTTTACATACAACTAGGTCAACACAACCGAGTTTAAACCCGGTTAGACTTTGTTTTGGCTTTCGGCATTTGGAAGCGCCATGCGCTGCATTAAATAGCCCCCTAAACTTAATAAATGTAACTATTGTCGCAACTTGCAAGACGCGATAAAGAGGCCTTCACATGCCAGAAAATGTTGCGCTACTGTCCGACATTCCTGTTGTGGAGCCTCTGTTATACCGAACATGCCTCCACCTCTGTACGTTTAAGTCTTTTTTTCTAGGTAAGCTGTATATAGGCCAAAGCTACGCCCGAGTATAGTGTGATGCTTTATACAACGCGTCAAGATTAACCTGATGCGTTGTATACATTAACCTCGTAGAAGCAGTCAAAAATCAGTTAAAGGTCAGGTCGTTTAACTGTTAACCGTTTCCATATGGGCCTATTAGGCCTAGGCCTACTGTTGGTTATTAACGTCGTGAGCATAGCGAAATCATTCAACAGGGGATTATTCTGTGCTGCCAGCTGTTGTCAGTGCGACGATTATAATAGTGTGCATAAGATATCTGAGCGATCGAGCGAGTGAATGGTCCGAGTGACAGCTAATCAGAACCCGTCGTATTCCAGTCGATGACTCGACGACGTCGTTATATTACAAACTGACTGCAGAGAATGACTGGTAGCTAGTGACGACCGCTCCTGTCTGTCAGTCAGACCAGCAATATCGATTCTGTCCCATGCACGTACGTGCACCACGCGATGTGTGTGCCACTTCTGTGTGTGGATCGATAGGTTGAGTTGGGATCTGAACTGTGCGTGAATGACAATCTGATTGCCAGCGCTCTAATGCGAGCTGTCATGTCAGGCGCGCTGGTCGTCTTACGCACGATAATCGCTTCTGTGCACCGACCGACAACTAGCGGTCTTGACTAGCCCATGCTTTACCTCGTTATCCCACCGCCGCCGCCGCCCCTGCCGCCGCTGCTGCTGCAGCTGAGGACGATGACGATGATGATCATCATAGATTCAGCACAAAATCAGGTACAAATTATGCCACTAATGCACTGGGCGGTTTTGCGTAATAGGTCGAATAGTTCAACCTGCTGCACTTGCACTCAATCAGTCGACCTCTATTTTCCGATCCGAGTCGATTCGACGTTGCGTGTCTCGCAATTCACGAAGTGGCGCGCGATATTGGCCTAATTTTTGACTGTCAATCTCGCGGCCGGTTATATTCGTAAATGATTATGGTAAGTCAAAAAGTCACATTTGTATTATTTTTGTGTCTATTATTTAGGTTAAGCGGTTAGTCGGTTACTAACCGGTTAGACAGTTCGGTTAAACGGTTAGTAAATTAACTGCTTTGCGCATCCCTACCTGGAATATAGCTTATTTAAATATTCTACGCAAATGGTAAACATAAACAATGGAGTCCGTAGTTCAAGCTTGATAGGTTATTTAGAGTAAAATAGAAACACTGAAACTGGGTGATTGTGAAAAGATAACTGATTGATAGTTAAAGTAACTTGCTAATTTTGTTTTGACAGTGGTTATTCGCACTCCGGAGTACGCGTATCCACTGGTTGGCCTATTCGCACTCCTGGCGATATGCAATATCTAATAGGTGGCGTTAGCGTTGAGGTACTGGTGTTATTGGACAGCGTAGCATTATTGCTTTTGGTTTAGTATTAAAGTTAAGGTTAGGTTTAAAGTTTAGATTTATTACTTACTATCGCTTATATCAGTTTTTTAGCTATTACTAATTTTTAGCATGCAAATTTAAGTATACTTCATGCAATTATTTCACTACACTCGTACGAAGGTTGCAGAATTTCTTACATATGCGAACAGCGTACTGCTAGGCTTCAGTGGCTGCGGGCTGCCGTAAGCCTTAAGGGTGTGTCTGTGGCCATTGCTGCTGCATACTGCTGTATATTGTACACTATCTCTTACGACAATTCACGTGGAGCGGTATGAGTGGTATGACTAATTACTATTTTGGACGAACGGCGAAGACAACAGAGAAAACGATGGACAAGGTGGTGTAGAAGACGTGCAGTGACCACAGCAATGGCAAAGAGAAGAGATGTCTTCTGTTTTTGCTATCGCCTTCATTGTCCGTTCATTTTCCATCATCTTTCCGCCTCATTCAACTTCGCATTGTCGTCGACATTTCTGTCTCTTTGTTTTTGCCATACAATCGCCGATTTTGGCCTTTGACATCTCTGTCCGTTTGTCTTATAGGCCGTCTTCGCCGTCCCTTCTATAGCCCTGCATGAGCCGAAAAATTACGGCCCGGCCCAGACCGTCGCTGATTTGGCTGAGCCCGGCCCATTTACTCTAGCAAATTTCTAGTCCCGGCTCGTTTCAGGCCCACCAAAGTTCAAGACCGGCCCAGCCCGGCTCGGCTTGCCACCTCGCACACGTAGTAAAATAGTTTAATAGTTAGGCCTACCATAATGGTAAGAACACGTGTCACATCATGTACGCCAAAGAAAATACTAATAGTAAATACAAACATGCACTATTACGCCATGTAATTTAAGAACGCAATGAAGTAAATGTACGCAACTCAGTTTTCGCATTGCAACCTATGTAACACGTCGCAAAGTGACGTAAGTTACGTCGATTAGACTCAAAGTAGCCTGCATCTGCCACTTTCTCTGTGTAACTGGTATCTGCATGCTGACGAGCATGCAGCATCTTAGTTAATAGCATTTTAATGTCGGAAGCATGCATACAAAATTAACAGATGAAGAGTAAACAATAGGCCCCTATGTCCAGTGCTACTAGCTACAGATGCAGTCCGATGGGAGATAAGAAAGCTACATGACACGCCGTGACGCTGATGGTGTTGCTACGGCAAAGTCATCAAGTGCAGCAGCGGTCAGACGCAGACAGCTCTGTTACCACTTGACTGCGAATAATTGAAAACAGGACTAGTGTGGCCAGCTTAAAGGCAGAAGTGACACTGGCGACAAGCTCAGCACAGTGTTAACTGTTAATGAGCACAAGAACGACCAGCACCCTGTTGTGCTGCTGCAGTCGCAGTCTCTGACCAAAACTGCAACGCTTGCATTAAAGATAACAAATTCTATCCAGCCACCCCACTTGTGCAGGCGCCCCAGCACATATATGATGACATGGCAGGATGGAATCCGTTGTATCTTGCATCTTTAATTGCACTGGACATATCGTTTATCTTTTGTATTTAGAATTTGGACTTGAAAACTTATCACATTTGTGATTGCACAGGCTTGGGCGGGCCGACACTAGATGGCCCGGCCGGCCCGCCGAAGTTGAGGCTCAGCCCGGCCCGTTTTTACAAATAAAATTTCAGGCCTGGGCCGGGCCGGGCTCGCAGACTCCGGGCTCGCGGACTGCCCGGCGAGTGCACAGCTCTAGTCCCTTTCTCTTCGACATCGTCTTGTCTGTCGTTATGGTCCATTGTAGTAATTAGTCATACTCCACGTGGAGTGCGAATAGGCGAAGGTTATTATTGGCCTTATTCGCACTCTGGAGGGCATGCTAATAACCTTCGCCTATTTGCACTCCGGAGTGCGAATAATGTCAGTCTTTTGTGTTATCGTCATATAGCACTGAACGGTTATTTCACACAGTTCTCTGGTCACGCTACGCACCATCCATATTCTCTGTACTGTCGAGAGCCAGATGACAGTTTGTGACAATGTCAGCCAATCCTGTCAACACTCCTGCGAATAATCAACAGCATTCAACATTAGCAGATGAAACAAATATTTCTGCGGCAGATACTTCTGCTGTACAGGCACTCTTGGCAGCACCTGTGTCAAGTGAAGGAATGATTCCTACAGTGATACGTGAGGATTTGGTAGCTACGGCTGTGAAGTTTCTGCAGAATGCAAAAGTACAAGAACGCCTGTATGACCAGCGACTTGCATTCCTTGAGCGCAAAGGACTGAATAAGGCTGAGATAGATCTGGCAATACTGAGATCACAAGTAACAGCGTCCAGTGCTTCCTTTGCTCATCATCCAGCATTAGCCAGCTCAGCAGAAGTTGTTGCAGTTCCAACTCGAGTTCCTTCCAGCTGGACTCGACTCCGAAATTTCACAAACATGATGATGCTGCTGACGGGCGCTGCTTACGCTGTCTATCATGTGTACAGAAGGTTCATTGTGCCAGCATTGTATGGTGCTAGTGAGACCGGTAAAGCGTCTGATCCTCTGGTGGAAGTGCGTCGGAGTGTGGATGAGCTACGTCGCAGCATGGCAGACGTAGTGGCAGGAATCACAGAGACACAATCACTGATGAGAACACAGCAACGACAACTCGACGATGTCGTTCGTTGCAGCAGCCACCAGCGCGGAACTGATGAGCTGGAACAAATGAATATCAGCGAAGTGAAAGATGAAATAAAATCCATCAAGGCTCTTCTACTTAACAGGAAACAGTTTCCGCCATTACCAACAGCTACGCCGGTAATTCCAGCCTGGCAACTAGACTCTGAGAGTCGAGCTGAAATTAAACCTGCTACAGCGGCATCTGACAATAATTCTACCAACACTAACTCATCACTAGTGCCATCAGCAGAGACCAGTGACAGTGTGAAGCAGAAGCAGTCAGAGATTATGCAGCAGAATGAAATATCATCAGATCATATCACTGATATCAATCCTACTGTTGCTGCTGCTGCTGATAATGACGATGATAACAAGCTTGAATCAAAGGGACTTAATAACACCAACAACACAACAGATCTACCCGATGTCATTGATAACGACGGTGATAACTGTATGGCTGTGTCAGTCAACTAATGGTCAAATATCAAAACCTGTGTCATGCTCTGTACCACTTTTTGATAAGGACAGTTAGGCAGTTTCTTTTTTTGCAATGTTGTGGTTACGGTAATATAATGTGCCCAATAGCAATAGCAGATCTTAGTATTTGGCCAAATAGGAATGATTTCTATTATTTGCCTGAAGGTGAGTAAGATACGAATAGCTGACAGATGATGCAACAATATACAACATGTTTTGTTGATGTGAGATATGCTGGTTTTGTTATATAGTAAGAAATTGCATTTACCATTATTGGTTATAGCTTTAATTAATGTTAGAAGTGCAGATTCTTCACTAGAAAGACCAAGTATTCAATACTTCTAGCCAATAGGCAACAGGCATGTTTTTGTAGTTTTATCCAAGCAGGTATCCCCGTATCACCAGCTATGCACTGGTAACAAACATTGTGGGGTTGAAAGCTGGGAACCAAAAATGGTAATTTGGTGACTGCAAAGTATGCTAAAACTCAAAATTCAAATTGGGAACTGACAAAATTAATTTCAGCATATTCAAGTTACATTAAAAAACATATGGGTTCCAAACTTTTACCCAAAATGACTAGAAAGCTTTTTTCCTGAAAAAACCTGTCTTTTTGAGAAAAGTGCTGTTAGTGCAATTGAACTACCAAATATGGTCACTGCATATAGCTGTTATTGCCATTGTTTTTATAGTCATACTGCAAAACTTTTGAGCTCCCATCATATAAATGTTGTTGAAATTCTTTGGTCCACATTTTCTTTTACCTTTAAAATTAGCACCTGTTAAGTGGGCTTTCAGTCAAATTGGATCGTGTATTTGCATGAATTGGTGACAATATGCAGTGCAATGAATGCCGTAGGAGTAGGACGTCATTATGACTGTACTTTGCTAATGTTAGCTTAATTGACTGTTCTGTAGCTGATATTTGTCTGAATTGATGTCATGTGATGTTTTTGCTGGCACTGAGTTTTATTCTGATAAATGCACACTAACAGTAAAATAATGATAATCCATTTAACCATATTATAATGTAATGCCACGAAAGAGCAACATCAAAAATATGATAGTACATGTATGACTCTGCTAATAAACTATGTTAATATACTCTATGTCTTCTGTTGCCTCAAATAAAAATTTAACAATTCATGATTTTCAGGATGTTTCTCATTGCTAATTTACTGACAGCACATGAAATTTCTAGATCTTCAAGAAAAGGGTTCCATGCCCAAAAGCAAAATTTGTGGACAGTGAGTAACAGCATTTGCATATGCAAATTCTAGATTCTAGAATCACTGTCTAGATTCTAGAATCACTGTCTCGAAAAAAAAACATCCCGAACATTTTCGATTGTAACTTGAAGAAGGATTATCAGATTTTAGTAATTTTTGATATGAATATTCCTTAGACAACATGCTATTAAATAAATGTTCAATTTCTCACCTCACCCAAAGTCTGTGCACTACCTTGGGAAAGCAGAACCAATGAAATATTGCTTTTACCCAATGCAGTATTATTGCTTAATCTACATAATGCACAAAACATTTTGTTAACTTTCTTGATGCTTTGACTGACATTTTATCCAATTGTTTCATTTTTCAAGTTTCAACTGCCTACAACAAAATTGCTTGAAATCTGGGTGCATTGTGCGAACATAGGCATGGAGACGCTTTCCGCATTCATTGACAGCAGTATTGATAATGTTCTGCTTCAGACTAATCCAGACTTCACCAGTCACTTATTGAATTCATAAACATTCCTGAACATCATTTGGTAGACACATTGCTTTATGACAGTCAAACCTTGTAATCGACCGGCTGTTGGTGGCCAAACATCTGGATAGATAGAAGTTATTAAAGTTTTTTTCATTCATTTTAGCACATGATTTGCTTGGTTGGTTTTCCCAGGTTCCAAGTTCCAAAGTGGGGCAGGGCAGCCAGTGCTGCCTTCCTGTTGGTAGTGCAGAAGCAAACATTGAGTGAGGTGGGAAGCTGAATGTTCATTTGATGGCAAGTTTTGTCGGGAATATTCACACCAGAAATTATTAGAATCTGATAACTTTTCTTGAAGTTACAATCAAAAATGTCTGGGATGTTTTTCTTGAGATACAGTGTAGAATATAAATTTCATGAACACACAATGTCAAAATCAGCTTCTGGTTAACAAGAAAACTTTGTAGGTGGTTTGCTTTGTTTATTGTTTTTGTGTTAATGGCATGAAAATGACCTGCCCATTTTGAAAAATATAGAAATTCATATGCTGAGCTCTAACAATCATTTCATGTAATTATCACGACACTATTACTACGACTACTGCAATCACCAGTTAGTAATTTAATTACTGAAGATAACTAAGTCTTCAATGTGTCAAAAATAAAACATTCAGGAGCAAAACAGCTGCCATAATGATAATAGCCATAATAGCAATTGCTATTATGGC
>Ga0209454_1000863_pt1 | contig 17243 bp, 5 predicted proteins | sample WorMetHERISLAND1_2_FD_187400 | JGI IMG/M metagenome (GOLD analysis project Ga0209454, IMG submission 187400) | Marine gutless worms symbiont microbial communities from Max Planck institute for Marine Microbiology, Germany - Olavius geniculatus... | ecosystem: Host-associated > Annelida >... | reverse complement strand
AGTCTATATCATTCACAAGGTGGTGCCATGGAACTATCATTATGCGATTCAGATAGAGAATTTGGTATTTGTATATTAACTTAGCGTGAACACCCCAATGTTCAGCTAAACTACTGAACCGGAACTGCTATAGGCTTTCACGCGTCTCGTGAGCATTAGCTCAAATTTCTTGTTGTAAATTTCGTGTAATCCACACACTAGTACTCTGACTTTTGCTTCTGTTACTATAAATGTCGTTTACTGTGTGAATGCACATTTATTTGAAGCTGTTGCTTGGCTGAGAGGATGGGATTTTAGCTTGTAAAAGCTAGTTGCAGCAGTCCTCAAGTTTTCTCGCTGTAACCTGCAGAAACCCTGGAAAATGATGCTGATTAAAAGCCAAAAATATTGTAATTGTAATTTTATTTGTGTGCAGTTTTTCACTTCTGATAACACTTGATGGCTCAATCTGCTTGTGACGCATCATTGTGCAGTTACTTGTGTCAAGATGTATACAGAACGACGTAACTGAACTGAACTGACATAGTATAGTTTTCGACGAACTGACCAGTGGGCTTGCCCTGATCATCCATTGGTCATTTTGTCATAACCATGTCATTTTCGTTCAGTTCAGTTACCTCACTCCGTATGCGCCTTTACATTATGAATGCAATGCATTATGGTACTGTTAATCACTGGGTGAATGAATCTTGGCTGCATGCATTCTGTGTGGTTTTGTATGGTGTGGCTTTGTTGTTGTCAAGCGATTGCAGAATGCCGGTATTTTTAGACAGTTTTTAATTTGTACTACTGCTAATCATCATATTGTTGTCTTTGTTAGGATAATGTATTTTAATTGTATTAATTTCATTTCACGTGGGAAGTGTAGATTTACAACTGTTTTGGGTACTGCGAGCATATTTTAAAGAATGTTTTGTTGGAGATATGTGTCATTAAAATGCAAAAAACTCCAAGAATAACTTGCACCGGCCTAGCCAGGATCTGGATGTAGGAGGCACTTGAGGGTGGGGTGTAGGGACTGGTTCCTCCCCAGAAAAATTTTCGATTTTTTTTGTGTTAAAATGAAGCGTTTTGAAGCATTTGTTTGCAATATATTTCGAGTCACTGATTGGGCTCCTACGGCGTGCACATGCCCCCCCCCGCTCCATGGCTGCGCTACTATTTCTATGTTACATCAGTAGGCTAGCAGGCTAAGTAAGTGCTACATCACAAATGCTAAAGCAGTAAAGCTGGAATTACAATGACTGTACTGACCATAGGCATCGAAAAATAATCGATCAGCCCATTTGGGTGAAATGCATGTAGTGTATGTGTAAACCTAATTTCCGTTTTGTACGCTGGCCGGAAAATGCCGGAACGTGCTGTCTTGCACACTTAACGGCATATTGTTACTGTGTCAGTTATTTACGGTGACATAGAAAAATACTGCAAGTCGGTCGCGGTTACACCAGCGGAGCGTGACTTAAGGCCCCATTATGTAGCCTTCATCGCAAAGACCCTGATTTATGGACTGAAGGCTAAGTAACGTATGCTGAATGGAGAGGATGGGTCTAGTATAATTGATTAAACCACGTAATGATCAGCTTGCGCTGGTACAGTGTTTTCTCAATTTTCGGCTGCACCCGTGCGTTTCTGCAAATGCTTTCTACCAAGATAGTAACGGAAAAAAGTGATCCGTATGACATCAGCTTGTGCTACTGTTGTATTAAACGATGAATTTGTGGCTTGCCCTACTGTCTTGGTAACAAACTAATCAACCACGATCACATTTCTTTATCCGCGATTAATTAACGATTTGCTGTTCTCCGGTTGGTGCTGTTTTTGACAATTTATATTTCACAAGGTAGTGTAGCGACATCGGTTAGGTGGTGGCCCGTCAGCAGGTACCACTGTCCTGCGGTTAATCCGGTAGTGATATAAGATAATCACTCCCCCCCTTCTGTCTACTGTATACGCCTGACTGCCCTCAAGCCTAAGCGTCAGCATGTAGGTAGTATGGTGATCAGTATTTTACGCGCGACAGCATGTAATGCTATAGCGCTTATATGCCATTGCAGTTCCGTTCGTCCGACTGTCCGTCTGTGGATTAGTCAAAAGCAGTGTAAGCTAGGATCACCAAATCTTCGCTGCCGGCTCCCTGGCAGACTCTAGTTATCACAAAATAGGGAATTTTAGTGACTTTTGCGATTTTCGGCTGCAAGAGTGAATTTCGACGAAATGGCTTGAGATAGACCAGGGCAGGCTGCACGTGATAGTTTTGGCATAAAACGACCTTTTTAGGTTCAAAGACTTCTACGAACGGAGGCCTCAAGTTTGGGTAGGCCTATACCTGTTCTAGACGCATTATTGTTCTATTACACGTATCGACTAATGATTCCCCAGGTGGGAGCACCGATATGCTGTTGCGCGTCACGTGCGCTTGGCTCAGATTACTTGTTTTGTGGTTACAAACATTGTTACACCTCGCTGTGTACTCTATAAAGGGACTGTAGGGGCCTGCACAACAACCAGGAAGTTGGCCGGACACGACACATGACGTCACTAGCCAAGCCTGCTCTCGGCATTACGTACGGGGATTGCCAGGCATTATAGGCCTCTCGGCCTACTATAGCCGACAGTATTAACCCGAAAATTACACGTCAGGCTTCAGCAAATAATTACAGGATATAAAACGACAAACACGCAAAGAAAGCGCTTTGACAGTGAGATGAGGAGACAGCTGCATGGCTGTTGCCGTCGCTCGATTGACGACTGAAACTAACTTTTCTCCACACAGTCGGTAACAATATTATTTTTCCGTAATTATTTAAATAGACAGTTATAGCCTTGATAGCAGACTCAGAACGATCGACATGGAAGAACGGCATGTTATAGGCCGAATAATTCTGTAATTTGGCTGCATGTAATGCCATGTATGGATGCCATAACCATAAGAACAGCAATAAAAAGTTGCAACAGTAATGAACTCTTTTTTATTCTTGCAGTTTTCATCTATTTTCTCCAAGTAGTCCTTGTACCTTGATTCACTACTAAGTTTATTAGCCTAGAATAATGTCTCATCTACTGAGTCGATTGCCGTTAGACTTATATACTGTCGAAATACCGGGTAATTTGCTTGTCTATCAGTTAATTTTCTTGTGTAAGCCTGTAAATTTTGCATAATTTATGGCCTACAGTACAGTTGCATGCGACACTTGCAGTCAGTTTAGTGACTTTAGGCAAAGCCACATTTCTAGGTGTGGAACAATCGTAGGCATATTTTCGAAAATTTGAAAGTCCAGAACCAGAAGAAGACATATTAGAAAGCCCAGCTGTCGCTAGGGAAAACGCGTTACAGCATATACAGTTTCTGTTGCAGTATACTGACTTTCAAGGTCGTCCAAGGTCGATGATTTTCATCTGATCTGAAAAGGCGTATGCGATTTCCTATGAGTGATCAATAGCAACCTTGGCCCCATCTCGCACCGTTTAACCACAATACATCTTTTACACACAGACGACAAGCCGTGCCATAGACGCGCTATACACTTTTGAAGTTTTTAGCCTAAGCCCCTACAGTTTTTTTAAACAAAAAACATGAATTTTTTTCGAAACAGTATTCCAGCCCTGATGGGGGCGTGTCACGGTGTCTGTATGTAAAGATGTAGGCCTAGTCGCGACGAATGGTGACTGATGATGGCTGCGACTGCGTCTCTGCAGTATGCTGCGGCTGCGTGGAACAACTCTCTGCCGCCGGCGTTCGACTTCAATATTTTTGATTGCGTCAATGACGACGCATGCATGATGACGTCACCGGTCACCGACATCAGTCTGCGTACCGGTATGTTAACGTTCATTCATTCATTCATATTCATCTTCGTCTATTAGTCTTAGAATGTGTAATAATAAAAACAATAAGCCTATATAAGCCGGTAGGTGAGGTGGCTCGCGACGGCTAGCGCAAGGTTGAAAAGGTTCGATTAAAAGCTGTGGCACTTGGCTGAGGCGATTGACGGAGAGAATGAGCGGTGACGACACGGTACCAGACCGGGACCAGCAAGTGGCAGTCCTCTGAGGTGATGTGGACTGTCCAGACCGTAAAAGGCACGAAGGAAGACGGAGAACTGTTGCGGACGAGTTGGGACACTTTGTTCTCAAGTGGTAGTCAGCGATGACCAAGCGTCTATCTTGCACGAAAATACGCGGCTTTTATTTCATCTCATCTCAGTTTAATTTATGCATTTCTTTTTGTCGCTCGATCTGTACGCACCTTTAGGCACAGACGGACGACCGCATAATATGTTGGCCCTGGGTGGACATATGTTTTTATTTAGCTTCATATAGAACAAACCGATACATTTTACTGATTTATTGAATAACGCAAGTTTTCATCGAAATTCATTCCCAATAGCAAGTACATGTCATGTGTTGTCGTGTGTGAAACGTGATTCAGAGTTGGAGACTGACTTTGACCGTTACATTCAGTTAGATCTACTCGATGACTTAACGTCATCGTCGCCGTTGCTATGGCAACCAGTCAGTAGCTGTTGCAGCAGCAGCAACGACAGCTTTGTCACTGATCTCGACACCAGCAACAACTGTACGTTATTAATCATAGACATATTATATTAATTATTCCTCTTTCAAATAGCGTCCTGTCAGGTAAAGGCAAGACGATTGCCCCTTCTCTTTTCTTTAAATTTTAGCCTGTCGGAAAATGATTTTATTTTTGTAAAAATGTTCTTTTACAAATACAAAATTCGAAGAAAAAATCTTCCATTTTTAAACATTTGTGGAAAAATTAAAACTGTGAGCTGCCTTCTTTTTTTGTGTCTTTGTCGAAAATTTGCAGATTTCTATCAGACAATTGCATCAGAAGGTAAAATGGCAATTGTTCCCTTTAAATGTTAAGCTGTCCGAAAATTTTGTGGACATTTTTATGTCAAAATATATTTATCTAAAAATGCCAAATTTAAAGTCGAAAAAAATTGAAATTTTAGAGAAATTTAGAAGAAAAAGTGAAATTTTGATTACGCGTAATATCTTCTGTCCGAAATTTGTACTGTGTCAGAATAATGTCATAAATCTGCAATTTGTGTCGGAAAAACGGATTTTCTGCCTCACTTATATTTTTTGACCCACGACGCAGCTGCCTCCCCTTTCCCGCCTTTTTTCTCCCTTTCTTTGCGCTCCACCGTCTTTCCTTTGTCTTTCCTTGTCTTTCCTTACTTTTTTTCTTTAGTGTTTACTTTATTTCTTTCTACCGTCCGCGGATCTGCTTCGAAAAATTTTTTACGTACTTAAAGTTTCGCAATCACTGTGTCTGGTAAAACCGATTTTCCCTGTCACGAAAAAAAAAACAAAAATTGTTTTAAAAATGATGTCAGATTAGCACAGAATAAACTGTTTGACGTCGTGGGATAGTATAGGCCTAGGGGCCTTTTTAGCGGGCCGCGTGCGCGATATACACGACGCGAGATGTGTGGGACTTCAATGGCAAGTTTATCATCACGCTAAGCTGCCGTTTTGATAGGATATAACAGTCTTGTGACTCAGCATTAGCTCTATCAGTTACTAGGCAGTCTGTCATTTAATATCGGGCTTCATGTTGCCTACTGATAATAATTTGATATCACAGCGGGCCGGATATTGGTGACGACTCAGTGTATGGTGGTTGCGGATTTGTTAGCGTTGTTTTGTTTTTTGTCGCATCGTAACGGGCTTTTTAACGGTCCCCTATAAGGCATAAAAATTTCTATGCTTCCGGTTGCCGTTCGTTCCTAGAAAAAAACACCCGCGTTCCTAAAAATTTTGTTGGACCTAACTTATTACGAAAATACTACAAAACTTAATGTAGGCCTATCATTTGTGCAAATCAGGCGATTTAAGACTGCTATTGAAGGTTTCTAATATAACCGCAATAATAGTTCGATATTACTTTAAACTGTAAACTTTTGACCCACCCTATAACTTTAAATAATAATCATCATCGCTATTAACCAGTTGTGATACGATGACGCGTGCCAGAGTGTTATTGTGCTGGGTGGTTTATATAATATCCCCTAACTTTCACACATCCATAATTGTACCAATCGATCTTCAAATCCGATTTAGTGTTATTACAAAAACATAAGAGCTTTTCTTTTACTGAGCTATTTTGTATTTCGACAGCAAACTGGTCCAGCACCGGCGGCAGTGACGTCACGATGGATGACGTCACGTCGTCGTCGCCATGGCAACACGACGATGATAACGATATGATGCTATTGACGACTCTGAGGCCGGTGTCTGCAGTGATACCAACGGTAGTGGAAAGCGAGCGACTGACTGAGGAAGATTGTGACTGGCATGCGCAACCATTGCTACCGTCACCAGCGTTATCATCATCATCATCATCATCATCATTATCATCATCATCAGCAGCAGCAGCAGCGTCGACATATGTCACTGAATACCACGCTAGACCGGTCACCGTCGTTCAACAAGGTAAACAGTGTTCAATTCCTACTCGATATAGCAGTTTTTTTACTTATGAAACTAGGCTTATGTATGTATTTTTATTTGCCGACAATTAGATGCCACAATTATAGCATTATGTGATAGTAATCGTAATAATATAGGCCTAATGTATGTATTATAGGCTATTATTATAATAATAAAGATAATAATGTTATGTACAGGTACAGAGTGGGCCAAAAAAGTAAGCTATTGTACATTTTATATTTTCGCTAAATATTGACCAATTTGCACAATTTTTTACTAATGGACTCTGGAAGGAATATGCTACTTTTTGACATGCACACCACACATATTATATCACTACATTACCTTGTAAAATATGAATATTTAAAAACGTACAATATCTACAGATAGCAATAAGGTCCCGTGGTTAATTTTTAAAGTATTCAAGTAAAATGTTAAATATAAGTTATAATAAGTGTCACCAAGGCTTAGATGTAGCTATGGAGTAAGTTTTCGTGTTTCAAAAAAATTGTGCACGGCTTGTACGGGCGCACAATTAGAATACATTGCTGTGAATGCTGATGCAGTTAACTGAGCAAGATTGCAGCCACCAACTAGCATTAGTGTACATTGTAAATTAGTGGACAGCAAAATAGTTGAAATTATTTGAAGAAAATGTTTAATATGTCCTCTAATGTTTCTGACACTTACTTCAACTCATATTTTAACATTTAAGTTAAATACTTAAACAATTACCATTAGACCTTTTGCCCATCTGTAAATATTGTATGTTTTTGGATATTTATACTTTACAAGGCAGTGTAACGAACAATAAGTGTAGTGTACATGCCACTGAGTAGCAAATTTTTTATAGAGACCACTTGTGAAAAAATTGTGAAAACTGATCAATATTTAGCGAAGATATGGACAAAGTGCAATAGCTTACTTTTTTGGCCCACCCAGTATGTAATCACCAATCAGGCATACAACAAAACAAACCAACACATTTTAACACACACAAAACAATAAGTTTACTAAAACCGCTGAAAACCCATACTCGTAAGGCAGCTTGCCCAATCTAAAGAAAGCTGTGGCGATCTACACTGTCAATAAAGAACCACAAAACTTCGAGAATCGAGACGTCGAAAGCTCCGAAATCAAGAAGCTAAACGCGTCAATGTGAAAAAAAGTAGAAAGGGGACTTTTCTTCCTAGCTGACAACAGGTTCAGAAAAGCGTCATAAGCTCCATCATTGCGGTCTGGGACAGAACTTTTTGGCCAAAAACGAATTATGGTGCATTTTGAACTTGAGAAAGGCTAGGTATATCTATCCGATGCGTGTCGCGTATTTTGGTAAACATCACAATCATTCGAACCTCGTCATTTGGAGTCGTTTCAATCTCGCGAATGGGCAGCGTATCGCCATTGTTACAACAATAGGCCTAACTCTTGGTAAGGCGCACCGCCTCAAAAATCAGTACCGGTACGCGGTATAGGCTACGTCAAACGGGGCAGTTTACCGACACATGTTAAGCCCTGGGTGTGTCAGTCGGTAACATCTGTGTTCTTTTCTGTCAATGTCGCAGCAATAAATCTGCAGCCATTAGATGAAAAATGTTGCTTCTCGGTACACTTAGGCCTAGGTTGTAAGCGTAATTTCGTATTATTAATCTTTCGAGTATATTTCCTTGTTGTGAACGTGCAACAAACGTCAGCACAATGGCTGTCGAATCGTGGGAAAGTTGACTGCACTCTTTAGTGTTTTTGATTTCCTTGTCGCATAATGATTTACTTGACACTTTGTTAATCAGCGTACTGTGTGTAATATAATTAAGCCTAATTTAATGTATTACATTTCGACGTGAATTAAGACCGACTTGCGTGCGATATCGCATTGACAGCAGATTAGCAGCATCGCGCAGGCCTACTCCCGGCCTATGGAATATGCACAATGTTGGGTGGGGATTTTTGACAGCAGAAGAGCTAAGGTGTTTCAGCGACGTCATTATAGAAAAGACAGCGTGTCAGTGGCGGCGCCAGATATAGGATAAGGGGCTGAAATTTAGCCACATCCTCAAAAAGTGTTGTACAACTTCTCGCCTCTGCTTTTCCTAGCTATATTAGAAGTGATTCGAACCGAATAATTAAAACTCACTAATAGAGTAGACTTTAATTTCATAAAGTTGTTTCAAAATTATAGGCCTATTATACTTAGAGGCCCAACACAACCCAGGCACAGGCCCCACTTATACGGTCGGCTAATAACTAAAGACGTTGTAGATTATTTTGTTGTAGGCCTTCCATTTTTAATGTGCATTATTTTTTACGAAGTGTTAAGTATTTTTGTAGACTTTTGATTTGTTGTACCGTTGCCGTACAACATTATATTTAGAGCATGTTTAGGTGGAGATTGGTTTTTATAGGTCTCTAGGCTGAGCTACGTTGGTCGAATTTTCCTCGTCAAAAGCACGTAAATCGAGCACAGATTATATCACGCGGGAAATTTGCAGATGTCACGAGCAATGTAACTGCGGGCGTGGTACAATAATAACATTAGGCCTACTGTTGCATTGTGCACGGCTACAGTGTGACACTCCTTCGTATCTATAGGCTGCTGTTGTGGTTGTACGATGTATGGTTATTAGGTAGATACACACGCCGGAAAAAAGGGCAAATTTTTCAGCAGTCTGGTCAACCTCAGAACATCACGAACAAGTAAAATGTTTAATGTACAAATTTGGTAATAGCTCAAACTCTGGTCGCTACAGGAGGCCGACACTCACTCACGAAAAACAAAATTGTGTAGCTCTATTTTAAAACTAAGCTATTTCAATAAGTAAATAATTAAATAAATGAATCGATAGGCTGAACAGCACACAATGTCCACTCGACGCCCACGCAATCAGAAAAGAAATAATTGCATTACTGTGACTGTGAGACTTGCGTTTATGGCACTTTCAAGATGAATGATATAATACGCCTTCAAACTGTGCCAAAAACAACGTTTCTTCATTCCACGGTCGTACTCATGCTACCTATCTCTAGCACTTAACTTTTTGAAGTAAAAGTTACTTCTGCCCTGATTTTTTTAATGCTTTTTTGTTTTTTTTTTCACATAGTAGCGTTTACGGGACACGCGTACAGACGAACGGACGGACGGACAGACGGGCAAGACATGCAATGCGGTCTATTAGGACGGCCGCATAATAACGTGTTAAATGACTACTGCAAATTGTATGAACTATTATTTTTACGAGTTGTTCGGCCGTGTTCAGAATGCATGGAATACCGACCGATTAGCGCTAAAGGTCACGTGAAGCCGGACGTGTTTGACGACATCGTCGGCTATGACGTCAGTAGTGACGTCACCGTCACGAGACCGCGAGGAATTAGCAGCAGCAGCAGCAGTAGCAGCAGCAGCAGTTGTGTCGTACCGCCGTCCCCCACAAAAAGTAAGTAACTGGAACGACTGATTTTTGTATGGTAGACTTGAAAGTGTATCCTATTCTTGCCCAATAATTATTAGCTACTTAGTGAACCTACAGAGTGACCAAAAATAGCACACTTTGTATACGCCTTAAGATTAGGCTATCAACTGTTAACCAATTTTCAAAATTCTTTTATTGTCAGAATTCGCAAATAATTTGTGATAAACCATCACTAGAATCTCACCACACCTTAAGTGTGTTGCTGCACTACCTTTGTTCTGTCTGTGTCTAACGGCGTGTTTGCCTGTAACGGTAAGCAATCTGTGTGACCACTATGTGATCCCATGTGGCAGGTGACGCTCCGTAGCTTTGAGACGGGAGGTTTCCCGTGAAGAGCTGTACCGTTTAACCATAACCGTAACCATTGACAATGTTTTGGCAGAGCGATCTCGCCGTCGGCCGGCGAAGCAGCAGGTCCTGTGGGAGTTCTTGCTGGAGACGCTGTCTAACCCCGACTACAACCCGGTTTACATCGAGTGGGTGGATCGGGCGCTGGGAATATTTCGCTTCGTTCAGTCGCAGCAAGTCGCAAAACTGTGGGGACAGCGTCGCAAGCGTCGCAACATGTGTTACGAATACTTCAGTCGCGCTATGAGGTCGGTGGTAGTAACTGCAGTAGTAGTAATAGCAGCAGCAGCAGTAAAAGTAGTAGTATTAGTAGTAGCAGTCAGTGTATTAACGTTGTGCTACGAATACGTCATCAGAGCCATAAAGTTAGTGCAAATTTTTAACAGGTGAGATTCTGGGTGCTAAAAATGCCAATATTTTTATTATCTAAATTTTTTCAATATTGGGTTTTTATCTCCCAAATTTTGCATTTTTGGACAAACATTTTTCGACAAAAGGAAAATTTTGCACAATTTTTCAATAGCCAAAAATTTAGGGTGCGCAATTGCGCTGCGAATGCTTTAATAAAGTTTTGAGGTTAGTGCTCCATCAAGAGCCCGCAGATACATTGTGTCCAATAAAATACAACCCCTTGCATCACTTAAGTAAGTAAGTAAGTAAGTAAGTAATATTTTATTAAACAACGGTTAAACGCCACTGCAAAACAGAACATAACATGCCAAACTGTGACCGATTTTCATTTTTTTCCTGAAAGACTCCGGTGAGAATTTGCATACACAAAATTGTCATTAAACTTGCCACCAGACTTTAAATGTTTTGCTATACTGCTTTGTGAAATATTATTTTTGAAAAGTTTTGTTTTCGAGTCTTCTAGTGAAGGAGTTTTTAAAATCGGTCACAGTTTGGTATGATATATAATGCAATTAGTTGTTTTGATGGGACGCGGTGTAGTAGTGTTTTTGACACATTGTGGTAGTAACACTAGTAGTTGTAGTTGTTGTCGTTACAGATATTACTACGCACGCGGCATAATGACGCGCGTCTGCGGTCGTCGTCTGGTCTATCAGTTTGGCCCTAACGCAGCCGGCTGGCAGTTGGACTGCTGCAACGCTCTGCAGTCTTAATGAGTCCTACGACGAACCTACGACCGACCTAAGACTCGCTCCGACTAGTTGCCACTCGTTGCAGCGAGTGCCGACCGACTTAGTGAGTGCAGTATTGTGAGGTCAAAGGTCAAAGATCGAAGATGAAGGTCGTCCCTATCAGCAGACACTATACTTCTATGCAAAATGTATAAACTGATACTTTACGTTGCGGCGAAACACTACCGTACGTGCATTTGTTACCCGGTGACTTAGACGCAGTGCTTTGCAGAGTAATACCGCGTTTACACGATCAAGCAAACATCTAGCAATTAGAGCACACGTCGTGCACGTGTATTTCGAATGCATTTGCTGGATGTTTGCTTCATGACTGCTCGATGTTTGTTTGATCGTGTCAACGGGGTATAACGTTTATAATGTTTAACCGGCCAGTGACGCTTTAGGTCACTAACTTTAATTGTCAAGTCTACATGCCATTTTAAATCATAAATTATAGGCCTACTGACGTCCCCACGGACCGAAAACCTTTTCTCATTTACTTTGTGATGAAGCATTTGCTCCAAGGTTTACGCGGTGTAGACGCCTCTGGATCATTGCGACGTTCAGCAACTCAGTTGAGTTTCGACCGAAATTTCTCACTCGGAAGCGACCTTATTAAACCATGGGCTCAACCACAAAAAAAGTAAACAGGCGGTCAGTTATGACGTTTAAAGGCACGACTAAGTTACAGCACAACGTCATCGTCGCCCTGTTCGAATAACTGAGCATCAGTGCTTAATTAACGATGGTGCAGCACGGGGGCCTTATCGCAGTAATAAATTAATACTTATACACTTCTGTGGCAGTGAGCTGGCACATCCTGTGCCGATCAGGCTACGTTCAACTGGATTTGTAAACGTTTATGCAAATATATGCAAATGAACAGGCGCATACGTTGAGCGTAATTCTGCAACTGTTTTCAGTGCGACTAGACATTATTTTCTTACGTCCTTGTCCGACTGATAAAAATGATAAAATAGCCATTTCGTCAACAACTATTGTACAGTAAATGTTTGGGTGGTTTACAAGTTACTTCACAATGCAGGGAAATTGCTTCAACTTAGGCCCAACCCCGTTTACACGAGAAAGCTGGCTCTACGAACGCACGACGAGCGCAACGAACGCTTTTCGTGCGCTCTCGGAGGGAGCCAGCTCGTTGTGCACTCGTAGAGCCAGCTTTCTAGTGTAAACGGGACATTAACAGCCGTTAAATTGCTTATTGCTGCACAAACAATGCGAAATTCGATGTAGGCTACCGGTAAGCAGAATTAATGTATTGTTTTGTATCATAATCAAGACTTGCGCCCTGATTCTTTCTGAGACTTTAGCGCTTTATAAATCATTTACTTACTTACTTACTTACTTTGTACTTAGTTGATATTTGTAACTAGTAATTTGTACAGTGTTCGGAATGTTCGTATAAAACAATATTACTTCTATGGGCTATTTTTTGAATTTTTTATGTGCCCTGATTCTCTTCTGAGATTTTGTCGCTATATAAATTGGTACTTACTTACTTACTTAAATCTTATCTCATAATATTCGCGTTTCCGTTCCCCGAAACTAATATTGAGCCTATCCAGCGGCGTCGGTTGAGGACGGGGGGAAGGGGAGACATGTCAGGAGGTTGTCATTTCCGACCGACAGCTGAAAATTTCCGGCGATAAAGATATCATATTGGTGCTCTGAATTCTCAGTGTAGCCTACCGCAGAATCCCCCCGAATGTCGAATTTTCAGCTGTCAAATTCTGTGGTGAAAATATTTCGATAAAATTTTTCGACAAGCTAAAATCCAGGGCGGATCTGCTCCCAGCTCCTTTCGCACGACGCCACTAGGGCCTATATCTATACCACAATTCGCGATAACGTTTGCCTTGCGTTTTGCCCGCCCCATCACCTCCACTAATCACGACGCTCATGTGTCGCTTCTCGTTTGTGAGAATTATCGAAAGTGCCGATAGTTGAATTGTTTCTATATAATTTTATCTCTTCTTACTTTTACTTCGAATCAATCCAGTATTACTACAAAAATATCCATTTACGAAACATATATCTGTACCACGACAAAAAGCAAAGTAATTAATGACAAGATTATGCATTTAATATCCATATCATTTTTTAAAAACACAGTACACGTGCATTTTCAAAACAGTACAAAAAAACTAAATTGAACACTGCCGCTTTGTCAGCTAGACGATCAATCAACTGAATCGAATAGAATTTACTTTAAAATAAGGCAACACAAGTGACGGATTGAAGCAGTTACAATAGGCAGCTGACAGTCAAACCACCAAACACAAAACGCTTACCGGATAAAAAGTAAACGATTAGTTTCCGCATTATATAAACAGCGAAATAGTTAACAACAGCCAATTCATTCAGAACACATGCAGTAAGTGATAAACGTCAACGCAACTTTCCGCTTTACGGTACGGTTAGAAAGAAATATAAACGTTCAAATAAACTAATAACAGTTTTTTTTCTAATCGCACTTTAGTAGGCTTAATGCTCAAAAAGTAAAAAAGAGAGAGGAAATAATACATCCCTCTGGGATAGATAAATTGTCTATATATAGCTACGGTTAAGTTGGGGTGCGTTCACCTGTTTCGGGTGGCAGTTAACACCGTATGATTTCATATGGCAGGTGACGCTCCGTAGTTCTGCAACGGGTTTCCCATAAAAGCGATACACACGCTATAACTGTTTAACAAATCAAAGTAAGTGCTAAGTTAGTACGCTAGCTGTATGGGCTGGGGTAAGGGGTAACGTTCACCAGTGTATAACGTTGACCGACGGCAGACCATAGATCTGTACCCCCATGCGGGCGGCCATCTTGGCCAGGCCTTCAGTCTCTATGTGATGTTCAAACACGAATGGCGGGAACATGAGTCCTGAGCGGTGAAGATCTGCCGCTATCAACAGTACACAGCCGCCGACACCGTCTAGACGTACCTGCAGATAAAACGTTTAATAAAATACAAGGTAGTGTAGAAAAATAATAGGCGTGATGTGCATGCCACAGAACAGCAAATTTTTTCCAGAGTCTACTGGTAAAAAACTGTACAAATTGGTTAATATTTAGCTTCATATGCAAGTTGTCTTAGGCTATCTCGAGTCACTTCTGCGCAATTCACTCTTGAAATGTGTTGCAACCCGAAATCGAAAAAAAATCCATTAAAATCCCCTATTTGGGGGGTTTAAGGTCATTCAAGGTCATCGATGTTGACATTTAAGCTCGTCGTTAGTGATAAGCAGCATGTTTGTGACTATCTGCAACCGCTTTCACGCTAGACGACCCAATAGCGGTAAAATAACGTTTTGGGGGAGGGGGTGCCCCTTTTTCACGCCCTCGTTCGAGGGGAACCCCTTCACCCAGCGGCATGAAATTTGGTCGCGAAATACTAAAGACTTTAAGCTATCATATGGTAAAAACCAGAAGTCTCTATCTCACATGGTCTTGAAACTGTATCGAGACGTGACAGACACAAGACACAAGACACTTAGGACACCAGGGCACTAGGACAGAATTACCATAGCTAATACGCGCTATAGCGTAAAAGCTGGCTAAGCAAAAACAAAAACGTGCATTTTATTTGGCAATAACCAGTGTTAGCTATAATAACAATCAACAACAAATTAATCGTTCATTTAGGCCTACGTGAAGTCGACAATAAAAAATTTAAATTACAACTTACAATTTAATGTCGGCAAAAATTTGTGAAACTTGAGAAACTTTGAAAAGTGAAAATTAATGTTCACCGCCCATCACGGTAACTAACGCCGTGGCTACACGCACTGACTTTTTCGTCCGATGTGTCGACAGAGAAAGATGAGCCTTCAGAGGTTTAAAAAGCTGTCCAAACAAATCGGACGGAATGTGCGTGCTCATTCTTTACGATTTTCTCGGACGAGGTTTATTGCCTGCCAGCCAAAAGACGCCCACCACAATCTCGAACGAGGAAATCGGACGCATCGTCCGACGTATCGTCCGACGTGTCCGATTTCCTCGTCCGAGAAGCTCGGACAACATCTCAGACGAGGAAATTGGTGCGTACAGCCACGGCTTTATACGTACGAGGTCAGACTCGGTTTTGAGATCGTTGAGAAAGCGTCGTTTCGTCGTTCTGTAGCCCTCCAGCATGAGTTCTTCCGGCAGCAGGGAGTTGAGCTCTGCTAGCGACTCGTTTGTCTCGCGCCACGTGTTTCGATCAAAAGTCGTCGTCTAATATTTGTATACACAAACACAAACCCACCATACAATCATGAAAATATTTAGAACAAAAAGCCCAGCTGTTGCTAATGTGGGCCGACCGTACCGCCTACATCTGAAGGCCAGTCTCCGGTCGTGGAAAAAAGCGATTTCCCAGAGTGATTACACTCCCATAAACGCTACGGTGACGCTGCGATATCAAACGCTAAAATCAACGCTAGGATTGCGATAGGATGAACCTACGGTAATTCGGCGCAAGTGGGTGATTGGCTGCAGGCAGCAACTTAATTTGCATTCAAAATCGCGGCCAAACCGCTGCAGATAAAGACATGGCTAGTATTGACAGCACAAATTTATCGAGGTAAATGAATTATCGTGGCAACAGAAAACAAAAAGCCCAGCTGTCGCTAGGATAGCCGACTGTATTGTTGTCAGTGACTTTCAAGGTTATCTAAGGTCGATGATTTTCACCTCATTTGAAAGGGCATATGCGATTTTCTATTAATGATCAATAGCAACCTTGGCCCTATATCGCACCGTTTAGTCACAATAGCGCGTACTAACCTTCAAGGTCATCCAATGTCAATAATTTTTACGTCATTTGAAAGCCAGTATGCGACTTTCTATTAGTTATCAACAGTAACCGTGGCCCTATTTCTCACCATTTCCGAGATACGACCACTTATAGCTTAAAACATTCCATTGAAAATTGCGGCCAAACCGCTGCAGATAAAAATATCGTTACTACTGACAGCTTATAGGAAGTCGCCAGCGCTCGACGTACCGTAGTGCGTTATGACCTTTCAAGGTCATCCAAAGTCAATGATTTACATGTCATTTGAAAACCGATATGCGACTTCCTATTAGTGATCAATAGCAACCTATCTTGCACATATCTTGCACAGTTTAGCAACGAATTCCCACGATACATCCGTGACAGACGGATGACAGACGGACGACAGCCATACCAAAAGCTCGACCGTTACTAAGGTACAGTCGGCTAAAACCAAACAAAGAACTTAGCGACGATGCTGTAAACAATACTATTGTCATTAAAACAGATAGTAACAACAATGCGGTCGCATAACTTACCTGTCCATTGTTCATTCTCCACAAACAGTTGGGCACTACAATCGTCCTGTTGGCGGCGAGCAGATGACGAATCAGATCACGAGGTATGTGTCTTACATCGACGTCCATCCACAGTACCCAGTTCACCGTCGCGGCCTGGGCGCCCAGAAGGCCGAGGGCCGCAGACAGTAATCTGTTGCGGGCCAATGCGATGTGCTGTCGACGGTGTAACTGGAAGGCCGGGTGATGTCTGTCTTTGCCGGTCCTGTGTGCAGACCTGCCCGGCAGACGCACCAGCTCTAGACGTCTGAAGAACGGAGCAAAGTCAACGACCAATTCTTCAGCCATCTGTAACACATTGCATTACCGGATAAAATATACCAGTGGCGTCGTCGCAGAAAAGCAGGAAGTAATTATTTTCTCCCCTTAAATTTTAGCTCGTAGAAAATTTTCTTCTGGCCCAAAAAAGGTTTTTTCCGAAAATAGTGAATTTAGACCTGCATTTTCTTATTTTAAGGAAGTTTGGGTGCAATATTAAAATTC
>Ga0209454_1000857_pt1 | contig 17270 bp, 20 predicted proteins | sample WorMetHERISLAND1_2_FD_187400 | JGI IMG/M metagenome (GOLD analysis project Ga0209454, IMG submission 187400) | Marine gutless worms symbiont microbial communities from Max Planck institute for Marine Microbiology, Germany - Olavius geniculatus... | ecosystem: Host-associated > Annelida >... | reverse complement strand
TTTTATTTATATCGAGCGAATATGTCGCTGCACGCAATTTTTTTAGAATAGTGGCGAAAGCTGTCGCCCAAAAAATGTCAGAACATGCTTACAGAACCCTGATTAAGGTATATGTGCGACATAGCTGCTCTTGATTTCAGGTGGTTGTTGTATTAGAAAACAATATTATCATGTGCTATGCAACGCGTTCTCTCATCCCGCTCAAGGTTGTGATTTTCAGTTATGATTTTGTTGCATGGTATGAAATGTTGTGGTGTAATCCGCGCTTGAAACCAAAAATGCAACTAGCGGATAAACGACCTAAACGTTGAATTCAACCTTATGCATTTGGCACCAATAGGAGACAACAATGAATCCGAACGATATTTCCATATTCGATCTGAGTCCACCAGAGAAATTACAACTTGTTGAAGACCTTTGGGATGATTTGGCAGCCACGCCATCTGAAGTTCCAGTACATGACTGGCAAAAGGAGGAGTTGGCTCGCCGTAAGGCTAACCTGATGAACAGACCGGCTTCAGGACTTTCCTGGGACGAGGTTAAACGCAGAGTTCGAAATCGCCATGGCCGCTGAACTAATACTCGCGCCCGAAGCACAAGAGGACGTCGATGAGGCCTATAGCTGGTATGAAGATCGCAGACTCGGAAATTCGGTGTCAAATCTTGATTTGTGATTATAAAATCAATTAGTCACTAATGATGATTTGACACCAATTTTTGTTATTGGAAATCTAATTCTACTGCGGGATCACATGAAATCCCGCGAGTTCGAAATGTCTGTCAAAAGAAAAAACGCTGGTAATTTTTGCGCGCTTCATCAAAACAAAAGAGATACAATCGGTAAAACTGACATGCTGATCTGCATATTTGCTGAAAAATTGCAGTGCCTTGATTTCATCTTCCTTATCGGGCCTGCAGATAGTTAAGATCTGCGAGGCATAAATGTTTTTGGCTCTCTGAACTGCAAAGCCGTATCCTGCCCGCCGGCCCAACAGCGTGAAAGTCTCATCGAGTACAAAATTGCTGGTGACACATTTTTCACGTTCAGTACCCAGCTCTTCCCAGGCCGCAACGGCCCTGTGATGATTTTGATCCTGGCGCAGGTAGCGCGCCAGGAATGCCCCGGTGTCAATGAAGATCATTTCTTATCACCGTAAAGGTATTCATCATGGTCGGATGCCAGATCTTCAGGAGTAGATCCATTAAAAACGGCCTTGTCCAGAAAAAACGAATCGTCATTCGCCTCGGATCTGTTCTCCATATCCAGTGATTTTTGAAGCGCCTCCCTGATGTACTGGCCCAGGGAGATCCTCATCTTTTTGGCCTGGTTGGATGCCCTGGTTTTCAATTCAGGCGGCAACATGATCGTCGTACGGTCCATAATTGTTCCTCCGTCGATGATTTACATATGCATAATAGCGCCGCCATAGGTTACTGTCAAGGGCGGATGTGGAGCCCAATCACGGTTGTTGAGGAAGAGGAGCTGCGGGATCAACGCCCATTTGAAATTGATCACTTTAAAAATTCAAATGCGCTAATTCATTTAGAAACTGAAACTAATGAAAAGAATCCTATATCCTTCGGGGGTCTAAATACCAGTGCGGAACAAGAGAAACGGGGATGTCGTTTACGCTGATGTCATCGCACAGTTGCTGTGATGTGATAAATCCCCTCGGTGGTTGATATTTTTCAAGAAAACTTCTGAACGATCGCGAAACAGAGGGTTTATTGAGTGTCGTTTTGACTTCCAACGGAATGACGTCACCCTGGTCCTCGACAATAAAGTCAACTTCGGCTTTGGATTTGGTTCGCCAATACCGTATCGCATAGCCTTTTTTGACAAGTTCTGTGGCAATATAGTTTTCGTTTAAGGCCCCAATATCCGTTCGGTTCGATGCCGGTAGGAAATTCTTAATGGCCATGTTTCGGAAACCATTGTCAACAAAAAAAAACTTTGGAGATTTCACAAGTTCCAGCCTCTTATTTTTGTAAAAAGGAGTACTTTTATGAATCACAAATGTTTTTTCAAGGATATCGATCGCCTCAAGCAGTTCGTTGTGCTTGAATCCAGTTACCGATGAAAGTTCGTTATAGTTGACGCTACTTCCAATCTGAAGCGCGAGAGCATTAATTAGCCGGGTTAATTTGTATTCATCGCGATAATTAAGAATCTGATTAACCTCACGGAGTAGGTAAGTATTGAATATGTTTTTTATAACGGTCTCTTTTTCTTTGTTTGTTAAAGAAAGAACTACCCTTGGATATCCGCCATAGATTTGAAAATCGGCATAATGGCTGTTGACTCTTCTAACAATTTCAAGACCTATCTCCGGTCTGCCATCGATCAGCTGCGCCAGTTTAGGTTCCTTGAAATGTAAATATTCATTGAATGAAAATGGATAAAGGTTAAATACAAATATCCGTCCAACAAGGAATTGTATACTCTGAACGGATAATTCAGTTGACGACGAACCAGTAATTAAAATCTTCACAGGAAAATGGTCATAAATATATTTTAAATTTTTACCCCCATCGGCTGCATATTGGAATTCGTCAATGAAAAGAAAATCCTGCCCCTGCACATGAAGTTTGGCAAAGGCTTTTATATCATGCATAAACAGATTAAGTTCATCCCGGTCTTCGAAATCAATGATTCCGGTTTTTGAGAATTGCAGTTTGGCAGCAATCTGGTGTAATAGCGTAGTCTTACCACACTGGCGGGGACCTATAATAGCAATGATTTCAGGGGATTTTAAAAAGTCATTGATTCTGCTCTCGAGAATCCGGGGAATATAAAGTTTATTTTCCAAGATTTTAACCCTGCTATTTTTATAATAATTAATATTATAGCAGGTTCAAAATATATAGATCCACAAAAAAAGTCAACCTGTTTATTGTTAGAGTGGGGCAAGCGGGACGGGGCAAGCGGGACGGTAATGAATATATGCATTTTCAATGAATTATTATGGCGATATGCATATATTCATGACCGTCCCGCTGTTCCCCTCAATGAATGCTGGTCCCCAGCATTCATCAGTCTTCACATCTAACGCGCGCAAAGCCAAAGTGTAAATCCCCACAATCCAAATAGCGCCGGATGACATCGGTCACATACGGCCGCCAAAAACCAAAACGGCTCTGATAACGCTCATCCCAGAGAGTTTGCAGCTGTTCAAAATGATCCTCCACGCAGCGGTAATAGGCGCTTGCCTTAGGATTGCGCGGTGGTTTTTTTTATGCCGATTGCCGTGGGCGTGTTGGGCCGATTGTCTTATCCCGATCTGGTAGGTAAACAGGCCGATCGCATATTGCCCATGGTGAGACGTTCAACTAAAATTTGAAGCTCGCCTGGGTTCGAAATTCACCCAATGGTTATATACGAATCATCCCGGTTCAATCATTTTGTCACTCCATCCAGCCGAATACATTGCGGACAACACTCCAGCGCGGCTCTTTTTTCTCGCCGCCCTTGCCTAAAATCCAGTGCTCGAATGCTCTCCCGGTCGTACCGTCGTGTTGCTTAAGCAACACCCAATGATCTAAAAATTCATCCATTTGATTGTCGTCATCACCGCTATATGGATACACAAGGGGAATCTTGAAGGTATCCGACCAGGGCGTCACGACCTGAAAGTTGGGGTAAAGAAGTGTCCATGCAGATCCGCTTTCAGCACCGGTGTAAAGGGCGTCGAGTCCTTTGCCGGATCCAGACTGCTCGAAAAAGTCACGGTAGGAGTCCAAAACGACAAGTTCGACATTCGGGTAGTCGCTTATAGCGGATTGCACAACGGCTTCACCGACCAGGCTGCGATGGATACCGATCCGGGCTTTTTCGAGACTTTTAATGGCCCGGGGTGTCGCGAAATCCATATCCCGATGGTCAGGCACCACCAGAGCCATGGTGGCGAACATATACGGGTCGGAAAGTCGAATATTCCCCGATTGCTCAACAGTTCCGTAAACGCCCGACATGGCGATGTCGAAGTGATCATTCCTTAGTTGCCGGGACAGGGAATCAAAGGTAAAGGGTACCAGGTCGATGGTTACCCCCAACTCCCGGGCCAGACGCTGCGCCATATCGATGTCAAATCCCACCAGCTTACCGGCCACATTCGTGTAGGAGAATGGGAGTCGATCCGGCTCATAACCGACTCGGATGACACCACGCGCTCTGATCCGCTCCAGGCGGGATTGGCCGGGTTTCAGAGGCAGGGGATTGGGTTCGGGCTTCACTTTGACAGCCGGTACCAAATTCTCCATCAGCTGCATTGAAGAAAGCACCTTATCCTTGTCGTAGGCACCGTGGGAGACATACCCCAGATAAGCGCGCACACCCACGATGGCAACCACAATGATCACGACGGCCCCGGCCAGAATCAGCATGACGCGTCGCCACTGAATGCGCATCATACCGCTGGAGGCACAGGCGACCAGCGCGGCAAATGTGAACATATCCATGGCCCCGAGGGCGTCGCTCATGCGAGCGCAGTACACGCCGGTCAACACAAATATCTGAAACATGTCCGCGGGTAGCCGCATCAAATCGAGCAGAAACGGAGTGGCGACCGCCACACTGCCGAAATAGCTGAGCAGGCCGCTGAATAAAAAGGCCGGATAGTCTCCCAACGCCAGTTTTGAACCGATAAACCAGGCCGCAAAGGGAATGAAAAACAGGCCCAACAACTTGCCGGTGTTCGGAAACGGGTAGGAGATAGGCACCAGCATCTCGGCCATTCTTACGGCATTGGGATCATTGACCTCATATTTCTCGAAGAGGGTTTTGAGGCTTTCGATAATCAGCGGCAGTGCGACAAGCCCCTTGGCGGCGGCAAAAGAAAGGGCCATGGCTGACCAGGCAATTGTGATGACATCCCGGTATTTAAATGGCGTCAGGCTGGCAATCAGTCCGGGCATCACCCAGAAACCCAGGATCAAAATTGCCACAGTATACAGGATGAAATAGCCCTGGAGGCGGCCCAGTTCCTCGAAACCCATGGTTCCGGCCGCCGCCGCGGTCATGGCGAACACCCCCAAAGGGGTCAGCTTGACGACGAATTTGATGACCCGCATCACGGCATCTGACAATACATCGAGCAGGTTGAACACATCCTGCTTCCGGTCGGCGGTAATCAGGGCGATGCCCAAAGCGATGCAAAAGACGACTACCCCGGGAACCTGGTTGTTGCTTAAAGACGCGAAAATATTTTTGGGGATAAATATGTTGATGAATTTGACATCCTTGGCCGGCTCGACCAGGCTGGAACTGTAAAAAGACGCTGAGGTCAGATCCGGCAGGGCGAACGGCAGCAGCACGAGAACGACGCCAACGATGGCCCACATCACCAGGAGCACGATGACGGCATACTTGGCAAGTTGTTTGGCCTGCACCAGGGTCAGCTTGCCGATACCGCCGATTAGGGAAATGATGATGTAAGGCAAGACCATCATCTGAAGCAGGCCCACATAAATGTCACCGACAAATTTGATCCGGGTAGTCCATTCGCCGAAGAAGAGGCCGGCCCCGACACCAAGCATTAGAGCGACCAACACCTGTTGCGCCATGGTCAGGCTACGCCGCGGTTTCTCTTCTGGTGATCGGTTTTGGTAGGTATTTGTCATTGCAGACTCCTAAACAATCGGCCCTGAAAAATAGCATTTTTGGTATATAAATGGTGATTAGAGACATTTAGTTGTGAGATAAACCGAGGGGTCGGCGTCTTAATTCAGACCTCGTCATTTAGTTTGAAAAAATGACTGTGAACCTTTGTACGTTAAAGAATTGCATGATAATTGGACATGGGTTTAATTTAGGAATTTAGGAATTGAAGGAATTCTATCTGTTTTATTTTATAGATTTTATCCTTTAATCCCTCAATCCCCCAATTCCTCAATCCCTCAATTTGTCACAAATAGCCATAGATAGTGTCCAAAAAAGCTGACTCATTTTAATAGTAGGTTACCACATCTGTAATTGCTTTATGCTGAATATATATATTATTTGAATTCTTAACATGAAAAGGATATCGAAATCTTATTACTCTCTTACTTCTTGCACCACTAATTATAATGTGCCTTTAATCTGGTTGCATTGTCGAAGCTTTGAACGAATCCATCGAGGAGCGCAAGCCGATAGCGTCTAGTTTCCCGTTGGTAGCTCTTCGATCACTTCGGGAACGAATCGTTCTTTGGCGTATTGTGAAAACGCCTGCGCCAAGGGGGTATTCGGGGGCTCGAACTGTGTTGGCATGCCATCGTAAAAGGAGTGATCCGGGACGAACGGATCGGTAGGCAACGGTCCGTGCACGCCCCAATTTAGCCGGTCCGAAGTGAAACGCAGTTCATAGCTTCCTCCCGTGGGTGTAGTCTGTAAGCGCAGAACGACGGACTCCGGTAGAGGGGTGCCCTCGAGCTCGACGAGGCGGAATTCAATGACCGGCGGCTGGAATTCTCCGCCACGTCTCGGGCGCACCAGAAGGTTTACTACCCCTAGCCCGGTCTCGGTGCGAATCCGATACAACCGTGCCTTTCCAGCGTTGATACGGCTTCCTCTCAAGCCGGCTCTGCCTTCAGCAATTTCGGTGAGTGCACTCACCATCTGATATAACTGTTTCTGGGCTCGGAGTGCTTGCTCGGGATTGAGCCCCCGGCGACCGCCTGTTACCCGGGCCTGCGCGAGTCCCTCGAGGACCCGTTCGGAGGTCTGCCGGATTGCCCGATCAAGCGCTACTTGGAAGCCTTGGTCACCATCGACCAGGGGCGGCATCACTTTGGCTGCGGCTTGGCTGCGTGCAAGGATATCCAGATGTGCGGTGAGGAGTACTTGGGCGACGGTTTCTTCCGTACCGAGCAGTGCCAATACGCCTTTTCCACTGGTAGTCGAGCTTCCCAAGGCGCGCATGCCATCGTGTTGGAATTTCTTCTCAAACTCACGACGGGCATTTGCCCATAGCTCATCGGAGGCAGAGTGCTCAATGCGAACAAAATTTGCCGCGTCGTCCCGAAGCGCCTGCTTCGGGTATCTTCCAAGACGTTTTGCCTGCGTGTTCTCCCCATCGTCGTCGAGACCGTAAATACGCAAGGGAGCGATCTCTGCGGACCGCAGCGATGCGCGAAGCTCCTCGAGGCGGGACGTAATCTTGGCCTTGGAGGGGCCGAAGCGGATAACCTGGTTTTCACCCCAGGCCTTGATATCGGACATAAGTTGTTGGGCTTCCTGCTGATTGATCCCGAAAGGCTGTCCATCGGGTGGTTCGATCAAGCCTGAAATTTGCTCCCTAAAAGTCGTCGTCTCAACTGAGTGCAGCTCAGGGTGGCGCCATATGAGCATGCCGATGGCCTTGGAGATCTGGATCAGCGTCCTGGGCAGATCACCTGAATCGCGAAACATGTAGAGTAAGGCCGGGCGCTGGAAAACGTGGCCGGCGTTCCCTGCCATCACCGCTATTTGTTGAGCGAGCAGGGTGTCCGGATCGTTCAGGGCAGTCGCCACCTCCCGCCCCAGCTTTTCGCTGAAATCGCGATTGAGCGCCGGGGATAGCGCTTCTTGGGCCCCACGCAGTCGCTTCAATGCTTTGGTGATGTTGCCGGTATCGAGTACACTCTGAGAGCCGGCCAGCATTTGTTGCGCCACCATTAGCCTAACCCTAACCATGAAGTCAGGATCGGAAAGCGCAAAAGAAGTAAAGAAGGCCGCGGACGGCGTGTCTACGGGAACCGTCCAAAGCAACTGTTCCTCAATTTTGAGGATCTGGCCCGATGGCAGGAAGGTCGGGTGCAGGGGAAAATCTTCGATTATTTTGACTTCTGTTGTACCTGTCTCGACCTTAAGTTGGCAGAAGAAGTGAAACATCATCTGGAGGCCGCGGATACCAGGAAACATCCAATCCACCGACCGGACACGATTTGACAGAAACTTAATGCGGGTCAGCGCATGGATATAGCCTTCTTTGGATGACAAGACGTCAGGCACTTGTTGCCCGGCCCGATTCCTGACCGTGGTTCGGTGAGGCTGCTCCCGGGCAACGTCGCTGAGGGAGGCCGTCAATCTTTCGTAGATATTTTCCCGATCGATTAGATGATCGTCGTCCAGCGGTGGCAATTTCAAGACCGCAAGCTCGGGTGTCTCGTTACGAACAAAGATCTGCGACAGCACCTGCAGATAGGACTCAATGCGGCTGAGGATCGTCTCCGCCGCGAGCCCGGGTTGCTCAGGCCGCAAGCGGACAGGGCCAAGATGGACACCGAGTATGTAGTCCAGGTCGTTGCCCACCGGATTAGATCGCAGGAAATTGGAACCGTACAGCGCCTGAAAGTTATGGTGCACCCATAGCCCACGTCCCTGGGCAGTGCGTTCGATGAGGGCTAGCCGTGTCCGTACATATTCAACCGCGGGTAGGGCGAAGGGAAACGCATCATCTACCACATAGGGCGACAGTCGGTGGAGCTGGACTGGTGGTCGATTTCGGATCAGGATATCGAGACTTTGGCCGTGTCCTCGAGTATTCGTTAAAGTTTGGGCAGGTACGGGCTGACCGACGGTTGTCAGGATGGAGAGTGCAAGTATTTGGATTAAGTAAAAGTATTTATTCATTATCTTGATTTTGCTAAATGTGCGTTTTTCATGACCGCCCCAAGCAAGGCGTAGTGAGTTAGTCCGTCCGGTGTGATTTCATTTCCTTCTGCTTATCACTAAATTTCGACAGATGGAATTTTTAGGAACCACAGGTGTTGAATCCTCCCAAAGATAAGAGGTTGTTTTTCCGGAGCGGCTCAACCGTAAATTGTAGATAAGTAAATGTAATTATTCATAAATTTTAGAAGCATAGAGGATTTTCGCGACAACCTGCCAGGCCTCAGCGGTTGGCATCGGCTCGCCGGTATTCAGGCAATAGCCCTCAAAATCTTCCACCCAGGCGGACATAGCTTCCAGGAAAGCCGGCAGATCGGCATTTTGCCAGCCTGCTGGGTTGTCGATTAATTCCTGACGAAATTTTTGAATAAATTCGGCCAGATCAATGTGGTCTTTTATCTTAGAAATTTCCTCTATCTGCAATTATTTTAATCCTTTTCTCACACAAATGGTTTTGCCGCAATTTCGGGTCGTGAATTTAAAGCTGTCATTGATGATTTCATCCGAGGTCGCTGGAATCGTCATAATCTGAAGTCCGGCCTGCTGAAACACGAAAAGCCTTCGGTTGTCCAAAGAAAATATCATGCCGTTGACCTCAAACACCCGGATGGGATCGAACACGTCCGGGGATAATTCTCCGGATTTCAATTCAGCGATGGTCTCTTTCAGTGTTCCATATTCGATAAATTTATTGGCAATACTGTCCTGTGTAAATCGAACGGTTTTAGCCTCGACTTTGCCCAGCGGCTTTTCCAGCACCCTGGCGTCATTGGGATCGACTCTGCAGGTGTCTCCGGTTAACTTATTACACTTTTCTGATTCTTCATATTGCGGTGTCCCTCCGGCGAGCGCTGCCTTCGGGGCAAATATTGTTAGATCGTCAGAGAAGAGAAGACCGATAGTGAATAACAGGACAAAAAGGAATAGCGGCAACCTGCTTATTTGCCGGCGGCGATTTTGGTGCTGGAATATTCGACTCATCTAATGCTTCCTTTCGGTAGGGAGGTGCGCTGAATGTGCTTTATCCGTCATCTTTTGATTTCGTATCATTCTCTGCTGCTTTCGAGTGCTGACGTTTCTTTGACGGGGTGGATTTCCGACTATGGTCCGCAGATCCGGCCGGTGGATGATTACGCGAATCCTTCAATTATATTTGATCGGCCCGCTTGCGTCTTAGAGGTCGTCTATCAGGGGCAGCTAGTTTGGGTCGCCCGCTGGATTGTCATGGTTAATCAACCCGTACCGATCAGGCAAATCCCGCAGCCATTGAATGTTCTTCGAATCAACTGTTTGATCTGAATTTTCCCCATTGTTCGATCCTTTCCAGATGTTTGCATGTTTGGTTCCAGCAGGCATCGCTATACCTGCTCCTCTATTTCTTCTAAAACCGTTCGAATCTCGGGTGCGACAAATATCATCTGTTTGCCTTCGATACTGTATTTGCCGTTGACCACGTAGTCTTTTCCGGTGATCACCAAAACATCATCGACCACACGGTAGGATTCAACGACCGTGGTGGTTGAACCGTCCTTCAATGCGACGAGTGTTGTCATCTTGCTGTTGGTTTGAAAGGTCACAACCATGGAACTGTACGCCGGATACGGCTCTTCGCTGACCACGCTGATTACCCGCCAGGTGCTGCCGACCAGCGGATTTTGGTTCGACGGCCGGTAGGCTGTTTGGGGATCGTTGGTAACCTGTGATTGGGTCAACGCTGCGCGTTCCCGGGCCGCTTCCTCCCGGGCTTGTTTCTTGTCGGCCTCGTTGCCGGCAATGTAGCCTACACCGGTTCCGACAGCCGCCCCCACTGCGGCACCCCGCCAGCCTCCGAGAAGGCCGCCGGCCAAAGCCCCGGCGGCTGCCCCGCCGGTAGCCCCTTTGGTGGCTTGAGTACTGCCGCATCCAGCCATGACAATCGAAAGGCCGATGATCGAAATAACATAAAGAATGTGACGGTATTTTGCTTTCATTTTTTTCCTCCTCTTGTTGTGTTTTTCATTTTCTATTTTCGGTCATCATCAACAATCAGCGGCGCCAGGTATGCTTTGTCGGTGATGCCCTTTTTGCGCATGGCGATACCCACCAGGCACTCTCTGACGATACGTTCGGAGTTTAGGACGGTCTCATAACCCGCTGCCCGATAGGGCAGCAGTTCCACCAGTTCGAATCCGACCACATTGCTCTCCGCACAGAGCCGGCGAATCATAATTCATGTCCAGGCGCTGGCCTTGCAGCAGGCTGGCCGGGTTGGCTGAATGTTCAATTTTGACGGTTCCATGCAGCGCATAATCGTCCCAGTGGGCGCTGACATACTTGTAATAGGGCCATTTCTGCTGGTTCTCGGGCGTAATCTCCTCCAGCGTGAAGGGTTTGTAGAATTCCTGCACGTCGAAACCCGAGCCGAAAGCTGAGGGGGTGTCCGCGTAGGCCGCCTGGCTTGCAAGAAGGTTAATTGCTACTGCAACAATGATTAAGTCATTAATTCTCATTTTCCGAACTCCTTAGCTTACCGTCTACTAACAGGATGTCTTCAGCGGCTAAGATTGCATTCGGCAACCCAACCAGAAGGACTAAAGTACAACCAAGACCGAAGGCTGCATATTTTGATTGTTTTGACATGAATTAACCACCCTTAATTTTTATAATGTTTAAAGCTGTCATTTACCTAAATCAGTTGTGGCGCCCTTCCTTATCTTTTTTAAAGATTTCCGCCAGCTTTTTGCTGACAGGTTTTTCTCCCAGGGAAAGGCGAACCTCTTTGGTCAATATGGATGCCGCACCGGCCAACAAAATGAGATTCTCTGATTCCAGATGTGCGTAGGCCAGTTGCTCGTTTTCCCAATCTTCGATAATGACAAACTCGTTTTCTCTATCAGTGTTTTGATAGACTCGGCAGCTTGTGCAGCCCACCTCTCGATCAATTCTAGTCTTAAGGGAGGAAATGGCCTGTTTGAGCTCCAGTTGCTTGCCGCTTTTAGCTGTGGCATGGATTCGTATGCTGATCATAGCAGTCCTCGTGAATCATTGATGTGTCATTAACCATGGCAAAGTTGATGCCAAATCCATATGCCAATCCTTGATTTAATATTTAAATGATATTACAAATGCTTATAGCGGTCACCCGAACTGAGAACCGGATCTGAAAGGTGTAGGAATTACGAAATGTCGTAATGATTGCGATATTTCGTAAATTTGAAAGGAATATTATGGCTTGAGTTGTTGCGGCAGGCACTATTTCTTGGGACGGTGTATGCCGAGCTTCTGCATGCGGGAACGAAGCGTGTTGGGGTGAAGTTCCAGAATACTGGCCGCGCCCCTGGGGCCGTGGATGACCCAATTGGTTTTTTCAAGGGCGTCGATGATATGTTTACGTTCGATAGCAGCCAGCGGCTGCAGCTTATTTGATGCGGTTGCGGTCGGCGTGACGGCAAATTGCTCGGCGAGTTGAAATTGATCCGCGGGCGAAATGATCATGGCCCGCTCGATGACGTGCTCCAGTTCCCGAATATTGCCGGGCCAGTCATAGGCTATTAACTCATTCATGATATTTCTGGGAATCCGGTTTATTTTTTTACCGGTCTTTATTGAGAATTTGTTGATGAAATGACTTGTCAGCAATGGAATGTCTTCTTTTCTATCGCGCAGCGGCGGAACCGTGATGGGAAACACGTTGAGCCGGTACCACAAATCCTGGCGAAACTTGCCTTCCCGGACCAGTTGGTCGAGGTCCCGGTTCGTGGCGGCGATGATTCTGGCATCGGATTTGCGGGTCCGGCTGTCGCCCAGACGTTCAAACTCGCCGTCCTGAAGGACACGCAGGAGCTTGGCCTGCAGCGGCAGGGGCAACTCTCCAATTTCGTCCAGGAAAATCGAACTGTCATGTGCCAGTTCGAAACGCCCCAGGCGCTTTTTGACGGCCCCGGTAAAGGCACCGATTTCATGGCCGAACAGTTCACTTTCGATAAACTGTTCGGGCAGGGTTGCGCAGTTGAGCTTGATCAATGGCTTTGTGGCGCGGCGGCTGGCATTGTGAATGGCTCTGGCCAGCAGCTCTTTGCCCGTTCCGGTTTCACCGAAGATGATGACGGCCGATTCGGTTGCGGCGACTTGCTCGACACGAAACAGGGTATATTTTATCTCCTTGCTTTCACCGACTATCTCATCGTAATTGTATTGAAGTTTGATTTCCTCCTGAAGATAGATTTTTTCAGCTTCGATTTGTTTTTTCAGCTGGCTGATCTCCCAATAAGCGGTTTTTAGTTTTTGCTCCGATCGCTTCCGGTCTGTAATGTCGATTGCCATGGCGACCGAGCCCATGAACCGGTTTTCCGAGTCGGTCATGGGCGAAGCGGAAATGAGGACCCAGCGTGTCTCTCCATCGAGGCGCCTGATTCTGCGTTCGTAGGCGGCCCTGGCGCCTTTTTTTCTATCCCGTATCTGCTTCTGGTGGTCCTTGCGATCCTCTTGCAGTATAAAATCGTTAACCGGTCGGCCAATAAGATCTTCAACCTTTCCCCCTAGCATATCCGCTATGACCGCGTTGGCGAATGTAATGATAAAATTTTCATTTGCCGTTATGATGCCTTCATTGGCGGTGGTCACGATACGCCGGTATTTCTCTTCGCTTTTTTTCAGGGCGGTCGTCCTTTCCTGAACAAGCTCTTCGAGCCTGACATTCATGGTCTGCAGGTTTTCATTGGCTTTCTTCAAACTCTTTTCCAGCTGCAGTCTTTGCGTGATATCTTTGGCAATGCCGTCGATCATGACAACCCGGCCCGATTCATCAAGAACCGGCACATTCTCACATTCCAGGGTATGAATGATTCCATCGGGGTGATAATAGTGAAAAAAACTGGTCGGCGGAGCGATTCCCGTGGCGATCGTATTCTTATCCATTGCTTCCATTTCAACCAAACACTCAGCAGCGGGATTCAATTCCCGCCAGTTTTTTCCAATCAGTTCTTCCGGCTCCCTGCCAAACAGCGCCTTCGATCCCGGAGACATGTATGTGAAAATGCCTTCCGGGGTATGGGAAAACATAACGTATTCATCCCCGATGTTATTTATCAGGCGACGATACAATCGATCCCTATTGGTAAATTGATCGTTTTGTTTCATCATATCGTGCCGGTAATGCCGGACTTCAATATATTTTTTAATGTCTTTCTGCAGTTCTCCGACCAGCGATTGATATTCTACAACCCTTTGCGATGCTTTGGTATCGCCCGATAGTTGCCGCATTTGAATCGCCATTAATGCATCCGCATAGTCCCGGCATAGCGATCTGAAATCGCTGTCTTTTTCATACATGCGACGAAATATTTTATCGGCATCTGGCAACGCAACTAATAGTGGACGCAATGCATCATGCATTATGATCCACCGATTACCCGCAGTGAATATCAAAAGGTTGATTTTCATCGAACTTGAATGTATGTTTACAATCTAATTCTCGATAGAATCGGGTGCAAGTCTCACAGCATCTTTTACGGTAACAGCGATGATTGCTTCGCACAAGTCATGGAATACTCAGTTGGATGCTGTACCGGAATATGAATTGATGTTCATGCATCGTCATGCGCAGATCAAATTAAATCCCTTCTATCTCGGTTGGTTCCACCATGCCCCTTTTTTGTTTCATCTCAAACAGGGCGACTATGAAAATGCACTGGCAGAAGTTGAAAAATATCACATGCCCGAGTATTTTATCAGCTATATGGACAAAGCCATAGCGGCGGGGTTGCTCGGCAGAAAAAAGACCGCCGGGGATTTCTTAAATAGAGCCATTGGGCTTTACCTCGACTTTGCCAATCACCCCGACCCCGACCACTATGCCGGTGTTTTTGTTCTGGAAGAAGGTTTAACCACAGTATACGTTGAATCTGTGGCGCCAATTCATCATATTCTCGATGATGACCTTCATAACTTTGCCTTCGGCTTTGAGCATTTTGAACACTTCATAATGAATGCTGGTCCCCAGCATTCATCAGTCTTCACATCTAACGCGCGCAAAGCCAAAGTGTAAATCCCCACAATCCAAATAGCGCCGGATGACATCGGTCACATACGGCCGCCAAAAACCAAAACGGCTCTGATAACGCTCATCCCAGAGAGTTTGCAGCTGTTCAAAATGATCCTCCACGCAGCGGTAATAGGCGCTTGCCTTAGGATTGCGCGGTTGATAAACATCAAAATCAATTTTAGAGGACGGCCTTAAAATTTCAGCAGACCTCGTTCTGGATTCTGATAAGCTGAATGAAAAAAAACTTTTCATCCGGGACAAAGCATCACGGACCACCATCAGTCTATCCTGCCGCAACAATTATGTGACATTTTCTATTAAAGGCAATTTGGATAAAACTACCCTGGACCAGGTGATGCCTGAAAACCCATGGCTGACAGGATGGTTGCAAGGCGATCTCAAGGCGCATATTGATTTGAATCATTTGCTGAAATCCGCAGTCTGGGGAGAACTCAAGGGCCAGGGGATTGCCTATCCTTTGAAACCGGATACCCCCCTGAAAATAGATAGCCTTGCTGTGAAGGCAACGAGCCATAAAATCAACCTGCAATCGACGGATGTATCGATCAGCGGCAATCATTTTAAAGTCGCCGGCACGATAACGCGATCTGCCCAAAACGCGTTGCTGGATGTGGACATCAGTGCCGGCAGCCTCGATCTGGATCAAATCATTCGTGCATTGGACGAGAATAGGGAACCAACTCGCGGGGAAAAAGTTCCTGCGTCCCAGGCACTTCCGATACAGGAAATATCCGTCTCAAGGCCGATCGGGTCAACCTCGGCAGGTTCACCTGGCAGCCGCTGCACGCCGATATCAGACTGAAAAATGAGACGACCGACGTTACCCTGAAACAAGCGGCCCTATGCGGTATCTCGACCCCGGGATCGGTAAAAGTATCTCCGCCAAACATTGAGTTTGACATCGAGGCTGAGGCCAAGGATCTGGAACTCGATCCCGCCAGGACCTGTTTGGCCGGCGGAACCTTCAAAGCCGATGGCACATTTAGGGGTATAGGGGACGCTCCTCGGATTTATGGAATCAGAAATCCGATTCAATTGATGCTTGACCGAGATGCTTAAAAGATCTAGTATTGCGGCCGAGAAAATATCAAAAACGGTATTCGCTCGGAGTATGATTTGCTAGTGAGAAACGCAAAAACGAGAGATGAGCATGGTTGTGAAAATGTAGAGACTGAGCATCGCGTCCTTAATGGCGAGCAAATCCGCGATGAGAATACGGCAAATGTTCGCGGAGCAGGGATGGAAACTTGTGAAGAGGACAAATCCGAGATTCCGAGGATGTCCCCTATGCCTTTCCGAGATTCCGAGGAACGTCCCCTATGCCTTTCCTGAATATATGCATCTTATTCTAATAACAAATTAGAGACGCATATATTCATGACCGTCCCTTTATTTCCCCGAAGTTCCGCTGTATGACGAGCTGCTGCCGTCCCGCCAGAATGTCAGAAATGGGGTGATCATTTTACGCGTCCGGCATCAGGATTCCGTTTCCAGCACGGCCCTCAAATGGCTGCAGCGTTATGTAGGAGACCTGCGACAATCCGGTAATCTCCTGATGCTGGCCGGCGTAGAGCCACATGTGATGCAGGAGTTGCAGCGAGCTGGACTGTTGGATCACATCGGCAGGGAAAATGTTTTCCCCGCACAACGGGAATTGGAGGCTTCTCTAAATGAAGCCTTTGATGCGGCTGAGGTGTGGCTTGGGAAGGAGAAATGATTGGAGTACTGGAGTGTTGGAGTACTGGAGTGTTGGAGTGCTGGAGTATTGGAGTGATGGAGTGCTGGAGTATTGGAGTGTTGGGGTACTGAAATATTAGAGTGTTGGAGTACTGGAATACTGGAATACTGGAGTATTGGAGTTTTGGAGTAATGAGTCGAATAATATATAACGTATACTTCAAGTCTGTATCTGCACCGATCGTCTTACCCGGGAAGCCGAAGTTCGTAAATCAAAATGCCGGCTAATCCGCCGAGGACGATTCAGCCAAATTTCTTTGGTTATAACCTTTGAACCTTGAACCCTGAACCTTGAACCCTGAACCCCAAACCTTGAACCCCAAACCCTGAACCTGGAACCGATAAATTCAAGATAAAACCATGCACTTTTTCTCTCTATTCACATTTATGACACTTCTGCATGTGCTGATCATCACCGCCGTGTCCATTCGGGTCATCCAGGTACGACTTCCGGTGGCGACATCTCTGGCCTGGCTGATATTGGTGTTCTTCCTGCCGCTGGTGGGTGCAATTGCCTATCTTGTTTTGGGTGAGAAGCGTCTGGGACGACAATTTGCGGATCGGACCGGGGCCATCAAGGCGCGCTATGACGGCTGGCTGAAGGAGTTGCCGCCGGAAATTCGTTCCGATCCTCAAGAAATGAGTCGGGAAGCCCGGTCGCTAAGTCGCCTGGCGCAGACGATTGTCAATATCCCGGCATTGTGCGGCAACCGGCTCCAGCTGCTCGATGCGGCCAAACCGATTCTGCGCTCTATGATCAGTGACATTGACCGTGCCAAAAGGTTTTGCCACCTGGAGTTTTACATCTGGACGGAAGGCGGCATGGCGGATGAGGTGGGTGCCGCCCTTCTGCGGGCGGCA
>Ga0209454_1000855_pt1 | contig 17294 bp, 8 predicted proteins | sample WorMetHERISLAND1_2_FD_187400 | JGI IMG/M metagenome (GOLD analysis project Ga0209454, IMG submission 187400) | Marine gutless worms symbiont microbial communities from Max Planck institute for Marine Microbiology, Germany - Olavius geniculatus... | ecosystem: Host-associated > Annelida >... | reverse complement strand
CAGTCGCATTAGATGTCGCCAGTGTGGCGACGTCTTTAATTGCTTGTTTAAATCAAAATCTTGAAGAAATGAAACTCTTCCTTTTCTAAACTTAACTTTCTGGTTGGCGAGCGTTAAATTAACATTTTAAAAGCCGTTTTTTTTTAAATTTCGGCCAAACGTACGCAACTATAGTCGCAGTATAACGAAAGCTGGTTTTTAATGCTAATCAGTCCATTAAAGTGTAGATGTCTAAATCGACTACCGTAACGGCAACGACGATGGCAAAATTTCACGTGTGCCTAAAGCCACACACGAATTCTTTCATGGAAAAGAAACAAACGATAGAATAATAAAAACACGCAGTTATCTTATCTTGCCAATTCCAGTCCACTTACAGCTACGTTGCCGACTTCTACAGCGACGGGCATCTCGTCGGCGTGCCTCAGAACACTTCAAAGCGCAGAATGACGAGATATTGATACAGGAGGGCACGGCGTGATGAGATGAGGCTACGGTCGGCCGGGGTGTTGATGCCGGGACCGTCGGACCCACGGAGATGCCTGCTGCTGTAACTGTGTGCCGCTGCCGCCCGTCGGCGCGGTGCTGCTACCACACGCACGAAAGGTCGATCGCAAACCAACCCGAAAAGCTCGACCGAGAAGCGACCGGCTCGCTCGCTCGATAGGCCGTGGTTACTGAGCGTCTGGGCGCCCGGCGCCCGGCTTATATACGCCGTCCGCAGCGTAGACTGATTGCACAGTGGCTGTCAGTCTGTTAGCGCCTGCAGTGGTCTGCGTGCAGCGGCTGCAGCCAGTCGCAGCGCTCACCACGTCAGCTGTTCTGTGAATGACGTAACGGATGAGTTTCTGATGCGGCGCCTGCCCTGCCGCTTAAGCCGACGATAATGATGCGCAGTTCTGAGGTCCGAGTCACCGCCAGCTATCACCAACATCAAGTACCAACGCCCAGAACGGACGCTGGAAGAAACTGCGTTCTTTGCAGCGCACAGGAAGAAGAATACTTAATTAATATAAAGCGCTTTATGTAATATGTACCGATATACACAATTTATGTGCTTCTGGGAAAGGACGAAGTTTGGGCAAATTGTACAAGACTATATGAACTTGTCGAGTATGACAAAGACAGCACTCATTCTGTTTCTCTGCGACAGCCAAATTACAATACTTCTCTAGTGACTGCGATTTATGGGGGTTAGAGGACGAACAAGCATGCAATAGCTTATACTTCAAGTGACAGCGTCGTAAGTAGACCAGAACTGGCAGAACGGCACGTTGTGGGGTTCACCATATGCGATTTATATGTGACGTTGACAAAATGGGGACTAAAACTAAAACTAATTCCATCGTATTGTTTTCCATTATGTCTGATTCTGTCATCCCGATATTGGCTTCTCTGGAAATTTTTTTGGCTACGTCACTGATCGCCCATGGGGGCAGTAACACACAATTTAGTAAAAATGTAGTCGTGGAACTAACGGAACGGTGCATGCTGCATGTAAATGCTGTGACTTCCAATCGCATCGACACCTGGTTACTCCTGATATTTCGAATTTTCAATCCCCATCGTCGTTCCGTTACGGCTCGCAGGCCAAAATCAAAACTATTATAGTCGCGGGCCATCACCGCCCACTAACGTAAGTTCTCGGGCGTGCTGTTATGAAGTTGGTAATATACGGCGTAGGTCTATTCATATTCCGACACTATTTGCTGTCGGCAATACGCGCCCGTTGCATATTATTATTATCGTCTAGATACGTGCCGTCTGATACCTGCATTAAGCTTATACCTGTCTTACGAGTTGTCTAAAATGCATTCAGACATATAAACATAAAGATTAATACGCATGCACGCAGAAGTGGGCGCCGTTACAGCTGAGGCATTTCTTTCATGCTTCACTAAATTAATGCAGTCAGATAGTTTTTACGACAGCGGCTAAGCACACACAAACAAAAAACTTTTTGTATGTGTATTTTTGTTTATCTTTCTGTCTCCTTCTATTCTTGTAGAGTTTTATGGCTTTTGTCCGCAAATACAAAAAAATCTGATTCTGCGCTAATGCTCATGAGACGGGCGAGAGCATAGCAGTTCCTGTTCGCAGGTTGTCCTGGTCTATCTCCAGCCATTTCGGCGCAATTCATTTCTGAAATGTGTGTCGCAGCCCGAGATCGAGAAAAATTCACTAAAACTCTCTACTTTGGGGTTCAAGGTCATTCACGGTCATCGATGTTGACACCCCTAAAAAAGCTCGTCGCTAGTACGTGTTATGATAAGCAGCATGTCTGTGCCTATCTGCAACCAGTTTCACGCTAGACAAGCCAATAGCGGTAAAAACCTCTTTTTAGACGGTGCCCCTCTTTCCGCCCCTCGTTCGAGGGGACTCCTCTCACCCAGCGGCATGTAATTTTGTCACGAAATACTAGCAACTCATAAGCTATCATACGGTGAAAACGTGAAGTTTTTATCTCACCTGGGCTTGAATCAGTATCGGGTCGTGACAGACGGACAGACAGAATTGCCATAGCTAATACGCGCCATATCTCAGCTCGCTCTCGCGCCTAAAAAACACTGATTGACTAACGAAATAGCTTAAACGTTGCAACGTGAACTTGAGTGCATGCGTCTAAGGTACAAAAAACACTATCAGGGAGCCACAACGCTTTTACGCTTCGTAAGTTTGTGAACGGTAATTTCACAGCGATATATCAACAATGCATTCCTGTATTTATTAAATGTGTTTTCTGAAAATTCAATGACGACCGGTAACGGTAAAGGTCTCGTACTTGCATAATTGTTGCCTACAGAAAGCACTTGAGGGCAGACTCGTGACCAGAAGCACATTACAGTATCGGAAGTGCATGACAGATGATTGGCATGAGCTAATGATACCGCATGCGCACTATGCGGCCATCCATTGTCCGTGCTAGCGAACAGTACAGCAGACACATCACAACCCCAATCAGTCACTATAGGCCTTCGTTTCTAGCTCTTAGGCTGGCACACATTTTCCATCCCGCGCCGATGAGGGTAGGAAGCTGAGTTAGGCCCTAACTTGTGTAACCTTCCCGCTTTATGATGGACATTACGTATTATATTGGTTTCAAACAGCTTCAACTTAACGAGATGAAACCGTCTCTCACATCCGCATCTAAGCCTATATTAAGCCTGCACAATATGCAAGAGGGTCTAGTTGAAGAAACTTATTAGCAAACGTAGAAACGTAGAAACATGCTATAAAGCCAGTTCGCTGCATGAAAGGCATGAAGGCTGGAGAACACCGTCTCGTGATGACAATCCATGTACCCACAAACGCACGAGCGCGCTGGGTCTAGAAATTTAAGGAACTGATGCTTTCAGCGATGCAGCCCAGTTGCCCAATAAAATATTATTTATCGCAATCATTTTATCGCATGTAAACCGCTACAAAGTAAGCTACGTTTACGACATAACTGATGCATTGCAAGCTGTGTGTGACGGTGAGGGTGTGTGTCTGTGTTGACATGACCTCAGCACAGAGTTGCTGCCCGAAGGCGCACCTGCGCGTATCCATGGCAACCAAAGACTCAACCAATATAAAGACATCGCTGAGCTGTCCAGTGTTTCAGTCGACCAATTTCCATCATTGAGACAGATACATGTGACGAAAAATAAGTGGCACTATTTCATCGATCTGTATTATTTCGAACACTAGCCTACGCTATGCATTCTCACCTCTTCTGCTGCATCGTCCAGAAATTCCAACTGTGCAGATAGATAGGTTTCGACACGGTGCTGAGAAGTGCCGTTGTCAGCAGCAGTAGCAGCTGCCGAATCCGCCGGATTTTCCGGCACCAGATGAGCTTCACGTTTACGTCTTTTGCGACGAGGCTTTTTCTGGCCGTTCTGAAGCTGTTCCATGGTTGACTGACGGGCTGACAAGCTTGGGCCGGTGACATTGCAGGCAACTCTGCCCCTACGGGTAGAGACGGGCGGACGGATGAGTGAAAGGGTGCCCGGCGTGCAGGCACATCTACGTCATTTACGTCAATAAATCACCCACCGGCAAGGTGTACATCATACCTGTATTAGCCATGCGTCGCGGCACTGTGCCACAGCTGATAGGCCTAGGTATCGGCACCGTCATGTGACGCAACAGACTTGCTATTTTAATCACTCGTGTTGTTCAGCTAGACACCGAGTCACCGACATTCAAGACGGACCACCACAGCGATTAGGCCAGTCATGCTGACTGTCTCATTGCTTTTGTTGCTATTTTTGACGCGCTATACAGCTATGCTGTATGGCGTCTTTAGCATGGTTGTCGTCCGTCCGTCTGTCCGTCTGTCTGTAACGATTGTACTGTGGCTAAAAAATGCGAGATAGGGTCTACGCTGCTATTGATCACAAATGGGAAGTCGCATACTGGCTTTTAAATGACACGAAAATCATTGACCTTGGATGACCTTGAATGGTCATAACGCACTATGGTATGCCAATCGTGCGGTATTGTAATTAAACGGTAAGTCGTAGGGAGTCGAGGCGATGCTACCTTCGAATAGGGCGCTGGTAACTTCCTATATGCTCTCAATAGTTGCCATGTCTCTATCTGTAGCGGTTTGGCCGCAATTTTTAATAAAAAGTTTTAAGCTATAAGTATACCGTATCTCGGAAACCGTGAGAGACAGGGCCAAGATTGCTATTGGTCACTAATAGGAAATAGCATACGTCCTTTCAGATAAGATGAAAATCATCGATCTTGGATGACCTTGGAGGTCAGTAGGCCTACTGCAACAGGAACGGCATAGGCTGTAGCGCGTCTTCCCTAGCGACAGCTGGGCTTTCTTGTTGATCAGTAAAATTTGTCTTAATCTGTAGGCAACCTGCCTAGGTCATCCTCAAGCACAACCCAAAGTAGAAAAAAATAGTCCCATGTTGATCTAGTGTCGACGTATGTGCGGCCGTCTTTCTGGTCTGAACATACACTGTGTCCGGTAAAACGTGACCCCGTAAACATCGTACAGTGTAAATGTCAAATATGAACAAATCTGAATAAAATTTTGTACGATTAATTCCCACTAAATTGCTGATGCATTGCACCGTTTAGCCACAATAAAGGCCATGCGACAGACGATTGTCACGACGACAGAAAGACGACACATTGTGCCATAGCTGAAGCGCGTCAAAAACATTATTTACGAGAACTTGTTTGATTCGACTTTTTATTACGAAGACAAAAGCAAAATATACGCGTAACTTTAACTAATTTAGCTGACACCCATTCCACGTTCAACTCGAAATTAGCTGCTGTTGCTGTTTCTATGTTCTTGTGAGTATAGTGGCGCCGCGTAATGAATGGAAGAACAACAAGTTAGAACTTCCACTTTTCACCGCTGTGGCGTACGGTACGCGTCAGCACCGAGGGCCGGGGATTACAGGGGCGTCTTACTTCTACCGAGGTCTACGCTGAAAGCGTATACGGTATACCAGTGTCATCATTCTCGTATTCTCATTTCGAAAGGGGTAACTTTTGAGACTTTAGAATGACTTTAGTCATCGTTCCACCGTTATGTGAGGCTAAAAAGCACCAAATTCATTGTCGGTCGGGGCTCTGATCCGGACTTCGCTGTGAGCCTGTGGGAGCTTACGATCGACGCTCTTCCAAGGCAGCCTTTCCCTAATCGTCTGAAAAAAGAGATACTCTCTCCACTCCCCATTTCAACAGACGCCTGGAACGCCTCGAGAGTAGATCTTCGTCTTTCTAAAAAATTTTCGTGGATGCCCACGATACGAATGCTGTCAGCTGTCATTCGAGACGGGAATACCGCGGGATGGAGCACCTGACTCATTTTGACCTGGGAGGAGTTCCATGTTGAACGAGGTAGACAAAATAAATCAGCACTCGCATCAGCAATTTAGACCCTAGTGGGAATTAATCGTACGAAATGTTATTCAGATTTGTTCAGATTAGGAATCTTGATTGGGCCAAGCAAAGACGTTTCAGTTAAGTATCAATACTTAATTGAAACGTCTTTGGGGCCAATCACGAGAAAATTACGATGGGCCAACATCGTACAACTAGTGTTGGACCAACAATAGCATGACCGTTGGCTGACGGGCCAACCACGTTTAATAAAACTAAGGTAGAATCATTATATGGTCGAAAATGGTGTAAATAGGCCTATATGGTAAAACTGCAATGCGTTTGGCTTCTTATTTTAATTATAGCTTAGACATGAATGTGGTAAACCTTATTTTTGAGTCAGTGTGTCATCATTTTGCGTACTGAGACTGTTGTTAAACCGAACGTTCGTTTCATTTCGTTTCCATTATGCAGTCGTCCTAATAGGCTGCATTAGGGGCCTACAGGTTTTGCCTGTCTGTATGTCTGTTTGTTCCGTGCGGGCTCCAAAACAATACATTCAGAATTTCAGATAAGCTGAATAAAATTTATTCCTAGGATAGACAAGAAGATTTAGGCTAATTTGTCTTTTATAATTTGCGACCGTTAATTATAGCACATTATGAAGCTTTACCGCATCACGGCCCTTTCCTTCTTTGCAGCGTATTTCCATTTTGTATGCACATTTACGTAATATTTATTCATGTATATAGATTTAGTGGAATTTGACAGCCACTCGGCCACGAGAAAACACAAGCAGTCATAGACTGTTCTTGAGGCAGCGCCCTGGTGGCATGCGTAGGCCTATAGGCCTGCCTACACGTCCGGCGCTTATGACTGACTGATAGCCGATATACGCCGGATCATATTCACCTGAAGTAAAAGCCTGGGCCCATATAGTGCTTATATATGTGGCCTCCATGCAGTTTCGACCGCGTTCCTCGCTTTCTGATCCGCCGCCACCGGCTTGACGCAGAAGCATCGACATGCACCCGCGAGATTCAGTAAAATACCCGAAGAAGGTATTTCAATATGACGATGATGATGCTGATGCGATAGTTTCGATGTGATAATTAGGCCTACCGCTGATTGCTGCAGACTGCACGTGGAAGCATGCAAGCAGATGGATACGTCAACGACCTGTATGTCAAGGACTGGACGCCCGGTAAGCTGCATGCTCGTCATTTTCAGAGTACAGTATTTCAGTCTTGTGTGGATCACCATGTCGGAAAACAGTGAAGAGTGCATGCAGACGTCGCTTAAATTTCAGTAATGCCGGTACGCTATTTAGCACAGGGCGTTCAACAGTAGTAGGCTACTAAGCATTGAGAATCAATGTTGGACTAAAAATCACATTCTGTCTAAATATTAGCAAGCCTAATTGAAGTACAACAAACTTCATTGTCTTTAGTTATTGAATGCTCCCTACAAGCCTAGTCAAACTTTCGAAATCGATTATGCGGTAATCAGATTAAATGAGTGTTATTTAGACTTTGTATACTACACAGGTCGATGTCGGCGCTTTATCACTCGCCAGATGGCGTCATCAGAGGGCGAAACCGGAAGTGACGTCACACATCGTTACGGTACTGCTTCCGCTACCGTCGAAGGTAATTGACAGATTCGTTATGCAAGGCGTCATTTCGTGATAGCTAATAATGTTATTTATTATATTTAGCCTGTCGGAAAATCTTTTTGCAAAAAAATACCAAAAATCGACGGTGCTGAAGGTTTCCAATTGAAATTCTGACCACCCATGATGTCCTCCGTTAGAGATTTGTATCTGTCTATCGCAAAATTACAACGTTTAGCAGTCGCCAACCGTACCTTTTTCAACCCACAACGAGGCTGACTGCCTCTCACTTTCCGCTCTCCATGATAAAAATATAGAGCGTAATAAAAAGTATAAAACTCTTTTAAAGTCAAATTTTTATCCAAATATTTATTATTCTATTTTTTCTTTATATTGTAATGTCTTGGTGGCGACGGCCTAAAAACGGCGGGCATTTTAGTAACCATCTTTTGCTTTTGTCATAAGCCAGTCTTTCGGCTTCTGATGGAGATAAGTGCATTTTGTTGGCAGTGTTTCTTAATGTTGGCTGTCCGCTAACTTTACTTCTTCTTTTCAACTCTTCGCTGCATGTGTGGCTGCTGGCTAACTGTACGCTTGTGCAAAGCGACGCGTGGAAGAGGCACGTCACTCATGCGCATTACATGACCAAAGTGCGTAAGCGACTTTGTAGAAAACTCCGTGATTTCATATGGCGCGTGACGCTTCGCAGCTCTGAGATGTGTTTCGATTAAGCGCTATGCACAACCTTTAACTGTTAACCTTTTAAGCTGAATAGTCTACATATACAGAGCTAATACTGACACGTGTAATGTTACAGGTTGATTTGGTAGCGTAACGTTAGGAGTAGAACGTTGGACTTATGATCGCTAGGTCGTTGGTTCGACTCGCGGTCGGGTCGCTATCAAATGGTTAGTACTTGGACGGATGACTGTTTGTGGACAGATAAACCATCTCGATATATAACCAACATCAAGGTCAACTCAATCTTTCATACCTCCGGAGTATGTAAATCGAGTACCCGCCTATCTGGCTGGGAATGAGGCGAGGCACTTTCATCTGCTTGGCGTGGCAAATAACGCCGTATGATCACATATGGCTGGCGACGCTCCGTAGCTTTGAGATGATGGCGCGTATGATGTTGCAGGTTACAGCGACGGATGGTTGTGTTCACGGAGGCAGGTGCTGGTCCATGACGTCACGTCAGCCATCTGTACGGCATTACCACCCACGTCGCCGGTTTCTAGACGTCGTCCTTCAGGACCACCCAGTCTGCCGGCACGCGCAGTGACTGCTGAACGACGACAGGCGTCCATAGCAACCAATGAGGTTGTACAACTGTACTCCTGGTTGCCTCCTCCTGCTCAGTGGTCAGAGAACCAGCACAGTACAGTTTCGCCAGATTTCGATCTTCCGAGCCCAACTGATGCAGCTTTCGCTAGTTTCGTAAGGTGAGTCGGTCACACTGATTTATAGCCTACTAGCCGTTCCATGTACCAAGTAAATTCTCATGGCCAGATTATCCAAATATTGTGTTATAATTTCCTGAAGAAATATAAAATTTAGTCGATGGCATAAAAAAATTAGCCTGAATATATTATTATGTATACTACACTCTAGCGGAGATTTCTCTGTTTCGCAAGACCATTAGATCAACAAGATTTTCATTTTGGAACAACTAGCGTATTGATCATATGACGTTTAGAAAAAGTATCGAAATATTGTGCTTGTCGTCATCGTCGTAAAATGATCGTTGTTGTTTGTTTCAAAAGTGTTTGTGCAACGGGTACAACTACAATATATGGAGATGAAACATTACAGTGCAACAAAACATAAGTGCAACATACATGTGTATACGCCGACAAGTAGTTTTGCATACGTTTCATTCTCGTGCACATAATTAGAAACGTCTTAAGACGGAATTTTAGTCCACTGTTAATGAGCATACAATAATACAAAGCCACAAAACTTAACTAAATTAAAATGAAACGAAACGAAAGAAAGTTAATTGAAAGCCGCAGCGCACGGCTCTCGTTTCAGCTTATTTTATTTCTGTCGCTTTAAACTTCAGCTTTAGCGCTTTGGCTTTCTTATGCGTCCGGCCCGCGAAATGATACCTTCTTACTGTGTGGATTTTCTCAATAATTGCCGAGCGTTTGAGGATGAAAAAACATTGCGGATGACTGCAATGCACTGGCCAGGGTCTCCTGCTGCTGCTGCTGCCTTGGTTCCCCGCCTGTCCGTAGCTCTGCCGATAAATTGCCTGCGCGCCTGCGCAGCCGTGCGGCAATCGCGCGCCCGGCCTTGCGAGACGATGCCAGTCGGCGGACGCACTGTGGTGATTGTGGGACGATTGATGCAGTCCCTCTGATGGCTGTAGTATATGACGACGATTCACGCACTGGGCGCAGGATGACAGAAGAGTGAATGCCACAAGTGTTGTTTCACTGACGCGCGACAGCCGACAGCTATGCTGTAGGCGTTTATGGCACGATTGTCATCTGTCTGTCTGTCATCTGTCAGTCTGTACCGGATGCACCCTGGCTAACGAGTAAATCGTAGAGGAAACTGTTTTACACGAGTAATTAGCCCTGTGTCTTAAACTTAGGCATGCACAGTTTCAGCGATCTAGGGCAAGAGGAAAATTTTCAAATTTGGGGTTGAATGAAAAGGGGTAGGAAAAATATGGGTTTTTCAATGGAAAACTGGTCATATCTTGGAAACGGTGAGGAATAGGGCCAAGGTTACTATTTATCACTAATCTGATATGGCATATTGGCTTTCAAATGACATGAAAATCATTGACCTTAGATGACTTTGAAGGTCAGTACGCGCTATTGTGGCTAAACGGTGCGAGATAGGGCCTGCGTTGCTATTGATCACTAATAGAAAATCGCATACGCCCTTTCAGATGAAATGAAAATCGACCTTGAATGACCTTGAAGGTCATACTGCAACAGGAACTGTACAGGCTGTAGTGCATCTTTCCTAGCGACAGCTGGGCTTTCTTGTTTGTTAATTCTTGCGGCCAACAGTGATCAAGTGCAAAGTAAACTGAGACTTCGCAGACAACGTCAGAGTTCACTGGCAACGTAGGCCTATATGACAAGAACCAAGTCATAATTTACAGAATGTATTTTTTGTTTATTTCGCATAAGACGACATTAGATGGGAACAGTGCACGAATCGTCCTAAATTCTAATACAGTATGAAATGCGGCGGCGTCGTGGTTTAGAAAATTAAACGATGCAGGAAGTTGCAATTTTCCGACAGACACTACCAATATTCAACAGAAGATATTACAGGTCTGAAAAATTTTTATTTTGTTCCTAAATTCGCCAAATGGGGTTTTTATCCCCATCATTTTAGGCGAAAATTTTCTGACAAAATGAAGATTTTCCGACAGTATTCCAACAACCAAATATTTAAGGTAAACCATTGCCCCTGCGCCCTTTCACGACGCCATTGATCAGATGAGGTGCACGGATCGTTTCAACACCTGCAGACGAGGGCCCGGTGAGCGCAGCACGAGCCCCGCTGAGGCGTCGGCACCGCAGCGGTCCGACATCTGGCAGCATTGTGTATAGTAAACGAACGCAGTGAATGTGGCGCTGCTGCTGATCGCGTCGAAGAAATGCTACCAGCGCCAGTAGCCGTGCTGCTGCTGCTGCTCCACTGGCCTTTGGTGAGCTGAGCTTATATCTGCGCGCGCTCTCTGGCGATGATTTCGACAATTATAGATAGAAGACCGACTCGCCTCGAGTGACGGCAAACAGACTAGCCGCCCACCCCTCGGGGGGTCACGCGATATATCATTTTGATAACGGGTTCATTCGGCTTCGAGTTGAAGAAGTACTAACCGGGTTGAAGCGAGGGAACCGTGTGCGATAGGGTAGAGGGGAGCTGAGCTAACAGCCGACTTACATTACGATGACCACAGTTGGCGCATGTCGGCCGATGCTGTTTTGTTTTGTTTTCCTGGCATTCCAGCACTGCACTCAATGCTGCCTAATGGCGCTTGATCTGTTTGTATTGTCGATCATATTGTCGTGCGGCGTTGTGAAAATCAAGGCTACGCGCGGAGTAAAAACTTTTGCACCGTTGTAAACTTTACAGACACGAATGCGTTTTGTACGAAAACAATATTGTGTCAGAGACTCCCCCTTGTAAAAAGCGACTTTTGTGCAGTAAGATTTTTTGCTTTCAGCACGATGTATTGCTAAACGTAGTCAATACGCCAGCATTTGCTGACGATATGCATCACAATGTAAGTTGTTCGAACTTCGAACAGAATGAAGAGATTGAGAAATGACGATATGTATTGATACAGACATTAGTCTCACGACCCACCAGCACCGTAAACATTGTTCTTCTTCTCATTGTTGTTGTCATTAAAAATTATTACAAAACGTTATTTTATTGAAATAAATTTTATACATTCCATGTTGCACCGGCGACTTCTTATCTGCAGGCCGTAACCGTCGTGTTTTGTAGTTGCTCATTTGTATAATTCACAAAAGCTTAATTTGCTTTCTTACACATGACTTATCGGACGATGTATTTCATTTTGCAACCTGCCACGTTCGTAGATTCGTTATATTACATCTTTTGTCAGTAGCGGTAGAATTACAAGATAAGCTGCGGAAGCTTATCTTGTATAGGCCTACGTTATCATATTTGTATTATTTTTATATTGCATTTTGATCGGACGTTTCTGTTGTAGCATGGCGTTGACGTCACGTGACAAGATGGCGACGGGCGGAAGTGACGTCACAGCATCAGCAACGACATCGCACAGTGATAACGTCGGGCGTGTAAAGCCGAAAATGAATCATCAACAGACGGCAGATACGTCGATGACGCGCAGTGCTTCTGTGATCTCAGCGGCACCGCCGTCCATTCTCTCGAGTTCGAGCGTTTCCGCCGAAAAAGGAAGTACCAATCGCGAAGCTTGCGGGTTTCTAATGTCGGTCGGAAGACGCAACCAGAAACCGGAAGAAGGATTTCGACCGACGTCGACGTCAACGCCATTGTCGCGTGCAAGAACTGTTGGACCAATGTCGAGCAGATCTGTCCCTCGCGACCCTACTGGCCGAGAAAGCGCGGTGACAGTCAGCCCCGGCGTCTACTCGGCCGACCTCCGTGAAGCGGCAGCTGCAGACGGCAACACATTGTCGCCGGTAGAATTACCAGCGGATCGTTCCAGTGTCATCAGTACGTCTGCAGTCACTCGTCGTTGCGACGTCAGATCGGTTCCCGGAGAGGGGCCACTTACAACAAGCGGACTGGTTGGATCATTTCCAGGACGTTCCAGTCACGCAGACGCGTCGTTTAGCACGACGACGAAGAACGTTCAGCCTGTCCAACTACAAACAGCGCGAAATACTGAACTTGTTATCTACACGCCTGCTACTGCGGTGACAGGAGGCTTTGGTGCGTCGTCAGTAACTGGCGGTTCTGACTGCAGCGAACGAACTGCGACAAAGAGTTCACCGAATTCACCAGCAGCAACTGTGGACAGCCACGCGGTCACCACATCATCCTGTCACGTGTCGACTGCGAATGACGCTCCGATGAGTCAGTCGCTGCACGTCAACTTCGGCAGTCGAGCGTCTGCGTCACCGCACCAGCTGCGACGTTGGAACGCTTATTCCGAGTCCTCGGGCAGTCGGAGTTCTACCGCAGTTCAGGCCGCCAGCACAGATCATCATCAGCAGCAGCAGCAGGAGCCTGAGCGGGACAGAAAGCCTCACAGCATGCCTTGCTCTCCGCGCCTACACGCCAGGCTCACAGCCACACAGCCCTGGCGACCCTGGTCTCCCTCGTCCAAGTCTTCTAGTGGTGGGTTTGTCGCCCGTCCGTTCTTGCAGAGTAGTGACAACAGTCCCGCGACTTGTTCAGTGGACCTGTCGCAGCTGGCGTCATCTCTGCTATTGAGCAAGATCATTCGCGATCGTCAAGAAGCCGAGTTGTCTACTGATCTCAAATCGCACGGTAATTACTCAAAGTAGACTGGAAAAATAGTTAGAACTTGAAGCACGTAGCCTATAGAAATGGTGAAGCTTGTTCTACTGTGTATATGCTAGATTGAAATAGTGGGCCTATCGTTTTGCGATTTTAATGGTGCCAATGCTCGTAGAATTTTCTTGCATTTAACAGTTTTTCTGTTTTTTTTTGTACGTCACGGTCTTATACTGAGTTATTATAACAAATTGTATATTTCGCTTTTTTCTTTTCCATCGCCTTGTATTTGCAATGTCAGAGTGTTATCCTGCTTCGTTTCTTGTTTAATCTGCTAGTTTTTTCCGGAGTCGCTTTGGGTTGTGCTTGTCCTCAAAAGTAAGTAGCCTACTGTTTGAGTTGTCATTTGAAGCACTATTTTACAGGCAGGGTGATTTCCCGTCGACTGCCCAACAGCTTCAAAAGCATCGTAGGTTACTTGCAACGTCAGCGGATATGCTAAAATTTTATTTTAGTATAGGCCTATTCCTTCTCATTAGTAACATCCAGAGAGTACAGGCGTACGGAAACAGCTACATGTATGTACGCCGCTTATAAATCCCGTGTACATTGTAGGAAGCAGCACGAGAAATCAGCAGCAAGAAGTTGCGAGACAAGACTTGGAGATAGGGTCTGCTGTCGTTGCTGCTGTTGCGTCACAGTCGACTTCGATCATCCATTCGTCCAGTCATTCCACATCGGCACTCCCGTCTTCTTCGGAGAAACTGGATGTCAGCGGCGGTCGACGAAAACCGTCAACTTCGTCGTCGTCAGTTACTGGACCAATGCCGAGCCCAACTTCAACTTCACCGAGTTGCTTCTATCACAGTCCCGTAGTGATGGGCAAGTCGACATATTCGACAACGACGGGTACTCGCGTTGGCAGCTTCCGACGATCGTTAGGCCTAACAGAGCCGGCAACACCACACGCGCCGGAGTCGGTGCTGACGTCACCGGAAGTTTGTCCTAGAACCAGAAACAACACGACCACGTCGACAACGACTGCGACAACGACGAATGGTGGTCTGGGTCACTCGCGGTCCCCAACGATCTCCGAAGGTGGTAGTATCTCCCCAAAGAGCTCGAATTTTGTCGACAGCGCTCTCGTTGAATTGACAAATAATCGCCGATCACCGATAACAAGAGGAAACGAAGCTGTTCTAAAGGCTTCAGAGAACGTAAATAACGAGTCGCTTAATACTACTGTTTGTTTACAAAAACACGATGCCTTTACCAGCCTCGGATGTCCAGATAATAGGCGAGTTAGGTCCGACAACCGGGCGTCGATAGCGGCGCCATCTGGCGAACTCGTTCACGATAACAGTAGTAACAATGTTTGTTTTACGCCGACTCGCCAGGCGGCTCCACCGGATCCACATGTTCTCAACGAACGAATAGATCCGCTATTACTGAGACGGATTGGCAAGGTCGGCGAGAGAATAGCTGACAACGATAGGGTTCAGTCACATCACCCGGACTTGCAACGTTGTAATGAAGTCAATCTGGCCACCGGTGTCAATATCCATGACATTGTAGTTTTAGATGACGTGTTCCTACCAGAAGTTATCGAGAAAAGCGACGTCGACAACCACGTGGACTCCTGCGTCAGAGCAGAAGAGGCTGCCGCCGCTGATGCGACTCTAGAACAGAAAGCGGAAGTAGCAAGTGACGACAGAAAAGACCGGCCAGTACTCAGTCGGCAGGACTCGTTCAATCGTCCCGATTCTCCGATGTTCCATCAGCTGATAGCATTGCCTCGTCACTCGGTCATCATGCGCAATCGTCGTCGCAGACATCGTCGTCGTTCATCATCATCCTCTTCGTCGTCTTCGTCTTCTTCGTCGTCGTCTGTATCGAATTCCAGACGCGCCTTTCCGTCAGGTACAGTGCGATAATGTTCAGTTAGGCCTATAAATTTATCACGTAGCCTTAGTCATGCCACCAAAAAGTGCAGTAAAACCAAAACAGAACTAAAAGTCGCATGCGTGGTTTTAGCGTTGTTTCAGATTTTTCGCATGTTAGGCGGCGTGACGTCCAGTGCGAAAGTTTGTTTATTTAGTAAATATCAAACCGTAAGAAACGCTAACTAACCTTGTCTGAGCTCGGTGATTTATTACTTGCATTTACCGCTATAAACAGCCAAGAATAAACGCAGTTTTCGGCCAATGTTTTAGCTTACTGAATGGTGCTTGGTTATCTGTAAATCTGTGTAAGTGTAGGGCCTAAAATAAAACCAGTGCAGAATAGGGGCATCTAAGCCTACTGAGAACTACGCTCAAAGCGTCGGTTATAACATTTCTCGGAGAAGTACATGTTTTAAGACTCTCGGTGGGGGCACTATTTGACTTCAGTGACGATGAGTTCATCTATAGGCCTACAAGGTTACGGGTGGGGGGCTATATCGACGTTGGCGCGTCGACATTGGAGCAGGGGTGCTTTTATAATATGTCCAGGGAGATAACCGGTTAGGTTTATGGTTAAATGATATAGCTCTTTGTAGCAACCCATCACAACGCTACGGAGCGTCACATGCCATATGGGATCACACATTGTTACCTACCACCTGACAAAGGAAAACGCGCCCCACCTCAACCCCAGCCAGGAGGCTGTAGCCTACTCGACTTACCTACCCAGAAGGAACTGCAGGCTGAGTTGACCTTGGTGTTGGTTATGTACCAAGATGATTCAGCTGTCCGCAGACAGTCACCCATCTAAGTACTAACCACTTGATAGCGATTAGCGACCCGACCGGGAGTTGAACACACGACCTCGCGATCAAAAGTCCGTCGAACGTTCTAACCGTTACACCGCTAAGCCACCATCAAAGGTCCATGCAGTGTTTTGTGGCACACAGACACAAGCGACGACGAGGCGATGACGTCAGCTCAGCCGCTGCAGTCGCGGAGACATGTGCGGCGGTCATGCAAGCGACGTCACCAAGCCGCGTCCTCGTCCTCCGCGAGACGATCTCAGACTGGCAGCGAACACACAGAACTGTTGCCGACATCACCAACTGACGAAGACAGCAGCGGCTCTGCTGCCGACACGCGGTCAGTTTGACTGATCTGTTTTTGACGCGCTACAACTATACTGTAGGCGTGTTGGCGTCTGTGTTACGGTTGTCGTCTGTCCGTCTGTCTGTCTGTATGTAACAGATGTAGCCTAATTGTGGTTGAACGGTGAGAGATAGGACCAAGTTTGCTATTGATCACTAACAGTGTTGGGAAAACTCAGATAGAAAATAAATTAAATCAAACTCAGTACTGCAACAGGAACTGTATAGGCTATAGCGCATTTTTTCTAGCGACAGCAGTGCTTTCTTGTTGTATATCTACCTATGCCGAGAGGAGATTCTGTTTTGCCTGTTTCGGTGAGTTTGCATGGATTAGATTACTGGAAATTTAGTTTCAAAGAAATTTTTTAAAAAGTTCGGAATTGTCTAAGCCATCTCAGAACTACGAACGTCACCTGTCGTATGGGATTACAGAGTGTTATCTGCCATCTGACACAAGTGAACGCTTAAACTCAAAACGACAGGCCGGTAGGCATAGTCAATTACCGCAGTGGGACGGAAGGCTGAATTGACCTTATCGCTCACTATTGCGATACTTATACACCGTGTTTCAAAAAACAGTCAAAAACATTTTTGTCATAACTATGCCAAATGTCTACCGCTTTTGATAATTTTTGGCAGGATGATATCCAAGAGGATAGAATTATGTAAAATGCACCTATTTTTCATTTCACCTAATTTATGTCAACACACTACCGAGTGAAACACAGGTGCTCCAATTTTATATGCATCTTTATTCACCATGAAAGGTAGCAAACAAATACAAAATAAAAG
>Ga0209454_1000851_pt1 | contig 17305 bp, 13 predicted proteins | sample WorMetHERISLAND1_2_FD_187400 | JGI IMG/M metagenome (GOLD analysis project Ga0209454, IMG submission 187400) | Marine gutless worms symbiont microbial communities from Max Planck institute for Marine Microbiology, Germany - Olavius geniculatus... | ecosystem: Host-associated > Annelida >... | reverse complement strand
TACGCCGCGACACGTCCGTCTTCGCTAAAGCTACGCCGCGACACGTCCGTCTTCGCTAAAGCTACGTCGCGACACGTCCGTCTTCGCTAAAGCTACGCCGCGACACGTCCGTCTTCGCTAAAGCTACGTCGCGACACGTCCGTCTTCGCTAAAGCTACGCCGCGACACGTCTGTCTTCGCTAAAGCTACGCCGCGACACGTCCGTCTTCGCTAAAGCTACGCCGCGACACGTCCGTCTTCGCTAAAGCTACGCCGCGACACGTCCGTCTTCGCTCTCCGAGCTTGGGGCTTGGGGCTTCGCTCTTCGAGCTACGACCCCACACGTCGCTTTCAGCTACGACCCAACACGTCGGGCTACGACCTCACGAGACGACGGGACAAGGCAACCTAACATATTGAAGGGACCATTGATGCAAACGATATCAATTGGATAACCAACGCAGGTTTTGTTGTCAAGATTAATTATTTACGGCGGCATTAACAATTCAGTCCGATTGGCAACGGTCAACATTTGAAGGCTTTGACGGAAGCATAGTCGGTTGCCACGGATAAGCACGATCCACATTTCATGCGGATCCAGTCCTGATGTGCCAGAACGATTCCGGCCGCAACTAGGTTTTCAAATGCCGGGTTGCCGCCGGCATCCAGGGGCAGATCGTAATCATGACCGGCGACCCGGTTCAGGATGCCGTGAAACCTGGCAATATCTTTGAAAACTTGCTGATAGTCACCATCCGCTACGAAAACCACCTGAAGCCGGTCTTCCTAATAAGTGGAAATCACTTTGGGCCTTAAAGATTCTCATATTCTTAAATCAAGCGGATGATATCACTTTGGGCAAAGATGGAGCCCACGTTTAACCGCAGTGCCGGCTCTTTATACAGCGCCGGAGGTACGCTGATGTCCGCCAAATAGAGTTCCCCCACGGTGGCCGCCACGCCGGATGCTTGCAGGCCGGCCTTGGGAAGCGCCAGGGTCATGGTGGCAGTAGCCCTGATGGCCGGATCAAAGACGATACCGCTGGTAGTATCCACACCTGACGGGGCATCCAAAGAGAGCAACGGCGCGGCTTGGCCATTGGTCCAATGGATCAGATCCGCGGCCGTGCCACGGGGGGCGACATTCAGGCTGTAACCGATGATGCCGTCTACGATCAGGTCAGGGGCGTCAAGCTTTGAAACAGCGTTGGCAGCATCGACCGGGACCTGCATACGATGCAAAACGTCCAGCTGGTGGGCCGGTATCGGTGTAAAGGCATCATCCGGTTTGGTGGTGTAGACGCGTACATCAGCACCCCAATTGTTGAGCCGCCGAGCGCATACCAGAGCACCACCACCGTTGCCGCCGGTGCCGGCTAACACGGCGACCAGCTTCCCGTCGGGCTGGTCTTTCAAAAACCGCCTGCGGGCCAAATCGGCGAGGTTGCGGCCGGCGTTTTCCATCATCTGGATCAATTCAATGTGGTAGTCTTCCATCATGGCCCGGTCCACTTCAATCATCTGCTCGGTGGTCACATAGGGTACGTCACTCATGGCAAGGCTGGGTATGTCCATTAGAATTCTCCTCCAAGGCCAATTCGATGCTTTTAATCTAACCCAGAAATCCTGGTCCTCTGGGCCAGGTCAGAGAAAATTGGCTCTGCCGTGACTCTGCATAGCGGAATCATGGAATAATGGAGTATTGGAATGATGGGTTTAGCGGAATGGGATCTATTTTTATAGGGGTGGCACGGGCCGGAAATAAAATCCGACTATAATCGGTTTTTGATACCCAATATTCCATTATCCCACCATTCCATCATTCCACTCGGAGTCTAAGGTAAACGCCAAACCTCTGGGGTGAGTCCTTTGGGCCCGGATCTTTACTTGCCCGCTAAATTCTCGACCACGCGGGCTAATACCCCAATTTAGTTAAATTTCAAGTGGAAATAGATTTATATCGGTTCAGACTACGGCCGCTACAACAGCGCGTGTCCATCCGGATCGCGGATCAGCAGCCCTTTGTTGAAGCCCAGGTTTTTATTAGGCAAGGTCACCGGCCCACTGGAGACAAAGGTCGTCTTGCCGGCCCGCAAAGCACCAAAGGCGTCATTGGGGTTGGCGGTGATCAGGTGGATCTGCCAGTGCCAGATATCGTTGGCCTTGCTGTCGACCGGATACGGGCGGCCGTCACGCGGGGCCAGGTACTCCAAAAACTCAATGGCCGGTGCATTGAAACCGAGATAGATTAGGAAGCTGACTATAATGGCCGCGGCGGTTAGCCCCATGGCGCATCCTATCAAAAATCGCCGAAACAGGGAATTCGAAATCAGCTGGTGAACCGGGGATTGAGGATACTCCAGAAGCGTTGCAAAAACCCCGGCCGAGATCATGAAGATACCGAGCCCGGCTGCCTCCATGAAATATTCCGGCCAGTGATGGCGTAGGGCGTTTATCATCTGATATTTTTTCATTACGCTATGTTTGGTATCCGGTAGAAATGAGTCGTTTCCGTTGCTATGCCGAAATTATCTTCCAACATCCTGTAAATCTTCTATATACGCTCGCATTATCTCGGCGACACTCCAGGCCTGGGCAATGCAGCCGCGGGGCGCGTGGGGATCATCGCCGTCAAATATTTCCGAGATCTGGCCGATGCCGGATTCGGACAGATGATCCTGAATAGCCCGAACCAATTTTAAACCCTGCTTCCGCCCGGTCTGGCCCCTCACCTTTGCCAGTGCTGTCAGGTAAGGTCCCAGCAACCAGGCCCACACGGTGCCCTGGTGATAAGCTGAGTCACGCTGATAGGCATTGCCCTGATAAGTGGGATTAAAGGCCGGGTCCTGGGGAGAAAGGCTTCTTAAACCCACCGGCGTCAGCAAATGATCTTCCACGACGTTTAGCACCTGCCGGGCTCTATTGCGCCCCAGCAGCGCAAAGGGCAAACTGAGGGCCAGAATCTGGTTGGGCCGGATGGTGCCATCGCGCCGCTCACCGTCGACCACGTCGAAAAGATAGCCCCCTTCCGGATTCCAAAATACCTGGACAAATCGCTTGCCGATTTTTTCCGCCAATGCATGGAAAGCCTCGGCTTCTTCTTTGCGGCCGAGGGTTTTCAACAGTTGCTCATAGATGGCAACGGCATTGTACCACAGGGCGTTAATTTCCACGGCTTTTCCGCTGCGTGGCGTGACCACCCAGTCACCGATTTTGGCATCCATCCAGGTGAGCTGAACACCCGGTTCCCCAGCCGCCAGCAGACCGTCGCCTTCCATGTGGATGCCGTAACGGGTGCCGCGCCGGTGCCAATCGAGTATCTCGGCCATCGCCGGCAACAGGATCTCTTCCAAAAAGGATTGGTCTTGGGTGTAAAGATAGTACTTGTATGCTGCGACAAAAAACCACAACGTCGCGTCCACCGTGTTGTACTCCGGCTTTTCACCGGCATCGGGAAAACGGTTGGGCAGCATGCCCTGGTCGATATTTTCAGCAAAGGCTTGCAGGATCTTTTTCGCATCTTCATAGCGTCCGGTTACCAGGGTCAGCCCCGGCAGCGCAATCATGGTATCACGACCCCAATCGGTGAACCAGTGGTAACCGGCAATGATGGTTTTTCGATCCTTGCCGCGCCGGACGACAAACTGATCGGCGGCCAGGGTTAACGCTTGCGACAACTCATCGGTCACCGGCAGCGCAGAAACGAGGCTTTTGCGCCGTTCTTTTTCTTTGATGATGAGATCTTCCGGTTCCCGGCCCATCGGATTGTCCGTGGAAACAATGATGCCAAATTGATCGCCGCGTTTAAGCGCTCTAGTGAAAATCCCGGGGGTAAAAAGATCTTCCTGGAAATCCTGACCCCTTTGTTTTTCGACCAGGTACTCGTAGCTGTAAAACCAATCCGGGTTGGCTGCAAAATCGGTCCCCGGTAGAAGCATAAAAAGTACCGGGAGTGGCTCATATGGCCGGTAAGACCAGATATGATCCGAAAAATGAGATTCTCGACGGATACTGCCGTTGGCTCGTGTCAGACTGTGGTAATCGCGGCCGGCCACAAAAGGTCGCAGCTCCAGCTCGAAAACCCCCGGCGCTTCAATGACCCGATAGATAATCACCGTGGTGTTCTCTCCATGGATACAGGCTACGGTCTTTTGTATGACAATACCGTCGACCTCGTAGGTGAAGTTCGGAAAGAAATCGTGCGAGAAGGCCTCAAGGTATCGATAGCCCTGGGGATGAACGGAGCCTGAGTAAACATTCGTACCCAGCTCGATGCGTGCATCTTCGCGCACCAAAGTTTCTTCCAATTTGGAAAGGAGCACTATTCGGCCTACCGGCGGGTGCGTGGCTGCCACCAACAAACCATGGTAGCGCCGGGTATGGGCGTTGGTAATGGTGGAACTGGCCCAGCCGCCGATGCCATTGGTCTCCAGCCACTCGCGTCTTATCGCCTCACTAAAATCCGTGGTCACGGATTGATCCAGGTGGATAGTCATGATACCTCCAAATATCGTAAAAAGTTACGATGCGTTTACTCAGACTGTGCTTGTAAAATGGCCCCTTCGGAGCAGTTTTGATCGTTGCTTGTTTCTCGTCCTTGTCGCCGTAATCGTCCTCGAAGAATAGAGTCGGCAAATCCCCTATCCCAACGGATCGAGTACGAGCACGAGGACGAGTACGAGCACGAGGACGATTTTCAAAGAGGATGTCTCTCACCGGAACTAGTTTTCAGTTTCTGACAACATGTTGTCAGATAAACCCCGTTAAGCGCATAAACATCTCATGCGCGAGCCACGCGTTTACCGGCAATGGATCCCAGCAGGGCGCCATAGACTGCGTGGGCAAAAAACGCTGCGACGCCTTGAGGCATGCCGCCCATAAAAAGACCTTTTCCCATCATGGGACTCATCACGAACATCGCGACGATCCACAAAACCAATCCCCATAAAATTCCCCGCGCGACGTTCGGCCCGGGCAACCACTGACGCGCTACTGACGCGTATGCTAGCGAAAAGATAACAATCCCCAGAAGCAGATGCATGATCATACCCATCATTTCAGACAGGGCTCAACCTAACCTACCGAAAACCGGACTATTCGTACAGATACCAGTCAGCGTAAAACAGCCTTAAAGCCACGTCGGTGACCTTATTACATTTGGTATGTGATATTGTCACAATAGAGATTTCCGTCGAATCGGTAAAAGGCGGCCATCTCCAGGGTTGTCATCGCATCAGGTCCGATTTTCAAAGCAGCTTGATTCAATTCCGAGAGCAGCATATCCCCCTCTAAATCATTCATATGCGACTTGATGGTCTGGTAGATGATTTTGCTGATATTGCTGACACTCTCGCCGTGACCGACAACATCAGCCAGAATCATTCTGGTTAGCATGTTACTTTCACATAGGCTTAGGTAGTATATATCTCCACCTTTGCCGCCATATCGCCTCAGCGTTTGAAGGCCATGAGCCGGTTGAAAATGCCTTTGACGGTCGGTGTCAGACGCGAACGGTTGTAGGCGTCGCCGCATTGGCGAATGGCCTCGGCCGCCGTCGGATAGGGGTGAATGACATTGGCCAGCTTGCCAAGTCCCATTCCGCTGTACATTGCCACCGTGACCTCGCTGATCATATCGCCGGCGTGACTGCCGACGATCGTCGCCCCCAGGATCTGGTCGGTGCCTTTTTTGACGTGAATCTTCACAAACCCCTCGGTTTCCCCGTCGACAATGCCCCGGTCGACATCGGCGAATTCCCGCGTGAAGGTCAAAAATTCGATGTTTTGCTCCTTAAGGTCTTTTTCGTAGAGCCCGACATGGGCCACTTCCGGCTCGGTATACGTCGCCCAGGGAACAATCAGATTCGAGAATTTGTCACGCCCGAAAAAAAGCGCATTGCGGATCACCAGGCGCGCCCCAAAATCCGACATGTGCGTGAACTGGTATTTGCTGGCCACGTCGCCCACGGCATACACAGCCGGGTTGGTCGTTTGCATGCGGTCGTTGACCTTGACACCCAGGCGTTCGTCGTATTCAATCCCGGCATCCGCCAAGCCAAGGCCTTTGACGGTCGGCTTGCGTCCGGTTGCGATCAGCAGGGCGTCGAATTCCAGTGACCGCTCTCCCTGATCGTCTTCCAGCATCACCGTAATGGGCGGTTTTCCGCCCTGACTTTCCACGCCCTTGTACTTGACGTGGTAGGCAAAGGTGACGCCGTCCCGCCGCAGGGCGTTTTCTACGATCTTGGCGGCGTCCGGATCTTCTTTGGGCATGATCTTTTCGCTGCGGGAAAAGACCGTTACCTGGGACCCGAGGCGCTGGAAGGCTTGGGCCAGCTCGAGGCCAATCGGCCCGGCCCCGATAACGCCCATGCGCGCCGGCAGTTCGGTCAGGTTGAAAATAGAAGCGTTGGTAAGATATGGTGCTGACCTTAGGCCCGGGATGTTGGGAACCGCCGCCGTGCCGCCGGTTGCCACAACCGCCCTGGCAAATTTAAGCGTCTGGCCGTTGACTTCAACCGTATTCTTGCCGGTGAAGCGACCTTTGCCGATGAAGACGTCCACCCCGAGCTTTTCGCTGTAGCGCTTGGCCGAGTCGACCGGCGCAATGCTTGCGCGCAGACGGCGCAATCGCTCCATGACAAAGCCGAAGTCGACCGAGACCTCGCCGCTGACGTTGACGCCGAACTCGCCGGCGTTGCGCACGGCCGCGGCTGCCTTGGCGCAGCGCAGCAGGAGTTTGGACGGCACGCAGCCCACCGTCAGGCAGTCACCTCCCAGCAAATGCGACTCGATCAGCGCCACGCGGGCCCCAACGCCCGCCGCCCCGGCCGCAGATACCAGGCCGCCGGCACCGCCGCCGATCACCACCAAATTATAGGAGGACTTGGGTTTCGGATCCACCCACGCCTTGGGGTGCAGCAGATCCAGGAATTTGGTATTGTGCTCATCGAGCGGTGATACGCCGCAGGCTTCGAGCTCAACCTGTTCAAAGGAGGCCAGATCCGGATCGCGTTCAGGGATTTCGGGCTGGAGAGTCAAGATTTTGTCTTCGGCCGACGTCAGGGGAGCGATGAAATCCGACCAGCTGACGTCGCTGCCGTCGGGTTTGCGCGCTACACTGCCGTGGTCCTCATCCGATAAGAAGCGGTAAAACAATTCCTCATTTTTGAACGGGTGCGCATCCAGTACGTGATGAAACACGCCGGCATTCAGCATCATGTTGCCGATGCGCACGGCGTCTTCGGCGTCCGTCGCGAACCCTTCCTCGACGAGCTGGGCCACCGCCTCGCTGCCGACAAAACATTTTGGGTACGTCTTAGACGGGAATCCATATTTGCGATCTTGGATGTCGAAAACGCGCTTCAGGCGCGCGGTCAGCTCCTCGAGTTCGCTGTCGTCAAAGGACGCTGCAACATCCGTATGTTCATCTTTTGTCATTTGATCCTCCTGATGGCGAGCTTTTGTTGCTCAAAACTAGGTTGGAGTCTTGATTGTGATTTCCTCGCACTTTTTTGAAAAGATTTTTGCATCACAAAATCACGACATTTTGAAAGCACGAAATTTATATTGCATTACTATTTGTAAGGGGGCGCCGGCAACTCATGGTCGCGATTAACCGCCGGCTTCGAATCCCGGGTAGAGCGTCATGCCGCCGTCAACAAACAGGCTGGTGCCGTTGACATAATCGGCATGATCGGAAGCCAGCCACACGGCGGCGCGACCGATATCTTCGGGCTCACCGATGCGTTTGTAAGGTACCAGCTTCATCAGCGCCTCATAGGCTTCAGGGGTCTGCCAGGCTTCGGTGTTGATCGGCGTGCGAATGGCGCCCGGGGCAATGCTGTTGACCCGGATGCGGTACGGCGCCAATTCCTGGGCGATGCTTTTCATCATGAGCATCACCCCGCCCTTGCTGGCGGCATAGTTCACATGGCCGGCCCACGGAATGACCTCATGCACCGAACTGATGCAGATGATCTTGCCGGCCGCACAGGAGACCTCCGGCACGACCCCCCGGCGCTTGAATTCGCGCACCGCTTCCCGGGCACATAGAAACTGGCCCGTCAAGTTCACGTTGATGACTAGATTCCACTGGTCCAGCGTCATTTCGTCAAAAGGGGCATCCTGCTGCAGTCCGGCGTTGTTGATCAGGATGTCAATGGTTCCCAGTTCATCTTTCATCTTCTCGAACATGGCCGCAACCTGGTCCTCCTTGGAGACATCGGCCGCGTGGGCATAGGCGCGACTGCCGCTTTTTTCGATCTCTGCGACTACTTCTCGGGCCTGGTCTTCACCGCGTCTGTAGCTGACCACCACGTCGGCACCGGCTTTGCCCAGCTCGATTGCTATGGATTTTCCGATGCCCGAGCTGGCGCCGGTAACCAGTGCCTTTTGCCCTGCTAGTATTCTTTCCGTCGGACACGTCGGCATAACGACATCCGGATAGGGTTCTGAATTCATAACGCTTGCTCCTTTAAGGCCCCGAGGCCTTTTTTTGAAAGTATGTTGTTTAATAGGGTTTCAGGTGTCAGGTGTCAGGTGTCAGGTTTGCTCCGTGCGCCCTGCACCATGCCCTCTGCGCCTTGCACCGCGCCGTTCAATCCGAAATCCGCAATCTGCAATCCGCAATCGAATTACCCCGATACCAGAGGACAGAGGACAAAGGACAGAGAACAGATGACAGATTTTTCAGCTTTTCCCCATTCACAACGCACCACGCCCCATTCACTTTGCTTCCTGCGCCCTGCACCATGCCCTCTGCGCCTTGCACCGCGCCGTTCAATCCGAAATCCGCAATCTGCAATCCGCAATCGAATTATCCAGCATCCAGTCTTGCCATCAACCCATCTCATCCCGCCACCCACCGGATTGTTGAATCAGCTTCGCCACCAGACCGGTCCAACCGGTTTGGTGACTGGCCCCCAGATCGGCACCATTGTCGCCATGAAAGTATTCATTGAACAAAATCAGATCGCGCCAGTTAGGATCTTTTTGAAAGGTTTTCAGCCCGCCGTAAATCGGTCGTTCGCCATTACCATTGCGCAGAAACATTTTGGTCAGGCGCCGGGACAGTTCAGTGGCCACCTCGCCGAGATTCATCATGCGGCCTGATCCGGTAGGACATTCCACTTTCAGCGAGTCGCCGTAATAGTGATTGAATTTCTGCAAGGATTCGATCAACAGGTAGTTGATCGGAAACCAGATCGGCCCGCGCCAGTTGGAATTGCCACCGAACAGCCCGCTTTCAGACTCGGCCGGCTGGTAATTGATGGTGTGCGTCTGGCCGTCCACGTAGAAATTGTATGGATTGTCCTTGTGAAATTTGGATACCGAGCGAATACCAAATTCGGATAAAAATTCTTTTTCATCCAACATCGGCTGCAAGGTTTTAATCAGGCGATCGCGATTGACAATGGATAGAAGCCGGCGGGCGTGCTCACCCTCGGCCTTCACACAGGCCATGTTGCCGCTGTCGCGCAGGTACGCCCGGTTTTCGAAAAACCAGTTTAAGCGCCGCTTGAAGTCGGGTAGACTTTCAACCAGATCATGCTCCAGGGTTTCCACCGCCAACAGCGGCATCAGGCCCACCAGCGACCTGACTTTCAACGGAACGATACCACCTTCCGGCAGATGCAATACGTCATAGAAAAAGCCGTCTTCTTCGTTCCACAAACTAATTCCGCCGCGGTAATTATCGGTCATGGCGCGGGCAATTCGCAGAAAGTGCTCGAAGAATTTGCTGGCTGTGTCCTGATACACGGGATTGTCTTTGGCTAGCTCGAAAGCGATCTTTAGCATAACCAGACTGTAGAATCCCATCCAGGAGGTCCCGTCGGATTGATCGATATGACCACCGGTGGGCAGGGGCGCGCTACGGTCGAACACACTGATGTTGTCCAGTCCCAGAAATCCGCCCTGGAAAACATTGTTACCCTCGGCATCCTTTTTGTTGACCCACCAGGTAAAATTCAGCAGCAGCTTATGAAATATTCCTTCCAGAAACCCACGGTCGGCTATACCTTGCTGCCTGGCGTCGATTTTGTACACCCGCCAGGCCGCCCAGGCATGCACCGGCGGATTGACGTCACCAAATTTCCATTCATAGGCCGGAAGGGCGCCGTTCGGGTGCATGTACCATTCACGGGCCATCAGGTCCAGTTGCCGTTTGGCAAAATCAGCGTCCACGATGGCAAGTGGAATGCAGTGAAATGCGAGGTCCCAGGCGGCATACCACGGGTACTCCCACTTGTCCGGCATAGAGATGATGTCGAAGTTGTTGAGATGCACCCATTCACTATTGCGCCCGTGGCGGCGTGACTCTGGAACCGGTGGCAGGCCGGGATCGCCCTGGAGCCATTGTTCGATATTGTAGTAAAAGAATTGCTTCGTCCACAGCATACCGGCCAGGGCTTGACGCTGCACGCGCTTTTCATCTTCAGTAATTCCCGGCTTTTGAATCGCCTCGTAATATTCATCCGCTTCGGATAGTCTTTGGGCGAAAATTGTATCGTACGCGGCAAAGGGATCCTCGTGGCCGGTGCTGGATAGTCGCAGCCGAATCGTGCGTGACATGCCCGGACCGATGTCGCTATTAAAAAGTGCCGCGACCTTGGTGCCCTCCCGGGCCGGATTGACGGCGTCTTTTTCCCCGTTAACCAGGAAGCGGTGAAAGGCATCTTTGACAAACGGATTATCACCGGGGGAATTTTCAAATCGCGCAAAGTGGGTTTCGTTGTTGGTGAACAGCAGGTCATCGGCGTTTTCAGCATACAAGTAATAGTCGCCGGCTGTGGGATGTTTAATCTCAGCTATGGCAGCGTTGGAGGGGCCTTCGATCATTTTTAGGTGTGGCTTGCCGGCGACGTCGTTCATCGGCCCGCTTTCATAGCCCCACGACCAGGTGTTGCGAAACCAAAGGCTGGGAAGTGCCACGCATTTGGCGGCCTCCGGCCCACGGTTAATCATCGTAATTTTTGCCAGTATGTCGTCCTGGTCCGATTTGGCGTATTCAATCACGACATCAAAGTAGCGATTATCATCGAAAACACCCGCATCCAGCAACTCATACTCGAAATCAAAATATCCCCGGCGCCGGTTTTTAGACACAAGATCGGCGTAAGGATACTCGGCCTGGGGGTACTTGTAGAGCATCTTCATGTAGCTGTGAGTGGGTGTGCTGTCGAGATAGAAATAATATTCCTTGACATCTTCACCATGATTTCCTTCGGATCCGGTCAGACCGAACATGCGCTCTTTTAGGATCGGATCTTTGCCGTTCCACAACGCCAGGGCGAAACAAATGTGTTGATGGCGGTCTGAGATCCCGGCGATACCATCTTCGCCCCAACGATAGGCTTTGCTGCGGGCATGGTCATGTGGAAAATAATCCCAGGCGCTGCCATCGGCGCTGTAGTCTTCGCGAACGGTTCCCCAAGATCTTTCGCTGAGATAGGGCCCCCATTTCTTCCAGTTCGCCTTGCGCTCACGATGGTCCGCAAGCCTTTGGTGTTCGGCGGTTTTTAGCATGTTATCTCTCCTTTAATGTTTAAATCAAACTAACCGCTACGGCCAACTGTTAAATCAGCGATAGCCTTCACGAGGTTGTTGTCGCTCCGAACGATATAGTTGTTTGACTATAGCCCGCGATCATGATTGCGTGGTGTCCCCCCCTCCCAATTGTCCATCCAGTCGACTGGGATCGCGTATCCTTACATCAGAGCAAATAGACTTTTCAATATTTTCGCTGCAAGCAGGATGAAGTTATCTAAAGGGGTATATAAAAAACCGATAATTTCGTCAGTGACCATGTCACATCTGGTGTGTGATATTGTCAAAATCGAAATGAAGCGTCTCAAGAAAAATATGTGTAATATTGTTGCTGTCGCCGACAGCGATCTGAGATTCCGAGGTTGTCATCTGTAGTCCACTCCTTTTCGAAGGGCGTTCCCCAATCTCATAGTCCCGATGGTGGGCGCTGACTTCGCTCTAATCTTCTACGTCTATTTTGATCACCACCATTTTCGTGCTCAGGTTTCGCCTTTAACTTTCTTGATCAGCTTCGGAATGAAAAAAGAGAATACAAATAGGCCAATTGAGAAAAAGACTTTGAACGAAATCAGCTCAGCCCAATTGCCGGAGGCCCAAACCTCCTTAAGCGTGCCGATGAAGAAGGTGAAGATAAAAGTACCGACGATTATACCCAGCCCCGTCCCAAAAATGTAATCTTTGAAGCGGACTTTGGTGATGCCCATCCCAAAGTTCATCGGCGTGAAAGGAAAGTACACCAAGCGCAGGTAAAGCACCGTCGCAAAACCATTGCGCTCGATGGCGTCATCGTACTTCTTAAGCTTGTCTCCGATTAGCGATGAAGCGAAATCACGGGCTAACGTCCGGCCGATCAAGAAGGCACCGCTGGCGCCGAGCATCGCCGCGATCCAGACGTAAACGAAGCCCCAATAGGCGCCGAAGATGGCTGCGCCCAGTCCGGTGAGCAACGTGCCCGGTAAAAACAAGCACACCCCGACTGCGTAGGTGATAATGTAAACGACCGGTGCCCATATACCTGCGCTTTCAAGAAAAGCGGTCAGGGCCTCCGTGGTTAAATAATCTTTGACCGGGGTAAAACGGATTAAAATAATCGCACCTAAAATAAATGCCACAAATGTCAGGGCCTTGATAAGTGCTTTTCGCTTATTGATGGAAGCGTCCATGACATGTTCCATGATTTAATCTCTTATAGTTGTCACAGAAAACCAGGACGATAGTTTCATTTTTGTACCTCCGTTCGGTATCTTAGACAGATAATTGAGGACCGTAAAATGGAATTATATATTAAATTACGATTTCTGATCATTCAGCTGCCAGTCAAGGAGATAAGACGCAACTTGCAGTAAATAACGACTTCTCACAGCTCTTCTGCTTTTTCAGTCGCTGGAGAAAAAAATTCCACGTTTGTACGACGGAGAAAAATGTACCGGCCTTTTTAAAGTCCGTTAAGCTTCCAGCGAGATAGTAAGCCATCACTGTTTTCACCGCACCCTCATTTTATACATTAAACCAATACGCGAGTTGATGAATCCGATTTGGAAAGTGTTCAGGGTTGCTTCCCGGACTGAACGCAACAATGAGAAGACAATAAGCCTGCAACTCTTCTAAATTCTCCAGTATCCCGCCGAATTTGACTTATCCACGTTCGCTGACATATCGCTGATGTTCCCGCTCGAAGCGGTCATCGGAGAAGATTTTTTGCACAATCGGAGGTGAAACGTTAATCGACGGCTGACTTTTAAGATGTTATTTAGTCATCAAAGCGGTGTAGATTGTCGTAGGCACAAAAGGAGAACCCACCCTTTTCTCCGGTTATGGCATAGCAAAATTGATCGTGAATCCTGCTCGTCTGGGTAAACAACAGCAACATTTAGCGCCGAGCTTAGGATAATTCTAAATTCTTATAGTGCAACCGTAGCTGATTGGGAGCATAAAAATAGGCAAAAACTCTTATTGAAAATGGTGTCTACTGGTTTGTAAGTTTACAGTCCCATTATAGGGCGTATAGGGTGGTGAGACCGAAAAGGCGTGAGTCATAACTTTATATGGGTGGGCAACAGCTCACCAGAGGCGTTTGTTGGCGAATGCTTTGTCTGAGCGGGTGCTTTGTAGTTACACCGAATAAGAGATCCCGTTTGCGATATCAATTGGCTTTTTTGTCCTATAAGGGACATTCTAAAGATTTGAATCGGTCGGGAAATTCACAAATCAAGAAATGACATCCAGTAGCGTATGACGAGGATAGAGGCTACAGCGCAAGCGTCGGCACGATATCTGGAGGAATCCTCGACAATACGGGCGGCATTCATTGCGCCGCCGAGTTGTTGGCGTTGGTATATATAGTTGCCGTTATGTTTCTCCCCTAAGATCGGAGACTGCCAACCGAATTAATCGCGTGATAGGCGGTTGCCACGGACAAGCCCGAGCCGCATTTCATGCGGGTCCAGTCTTGATGGGCTAAAATGATGCCGGCCGCAAATAGATTTTCAAAGGCCGGGTTGCCGCCGGCATCCAGGGGCCGCATCATTTCGTCGGTCTCCAGGCCGGCTAGGCTAATAGCATGACCGCCGGCTTCAAAAAGGCGATCGCCGTGCCATAGCTCTCTGTTTTCCGGTTGAAACACCGGCAAGTTAAAAATGGACTCGGTAACGGAACTGTGATCAGATTGCAGGCCACCGCCCAGAAACCGGCCGGTTGCCAATACAATGGCGTGGGCTCCGATGGTATCCTCATGCACGGTTCGGCCGATGTCCAGCGAAAAATCGCCGTCTGAAGTCGGCGTCGCCTGCAGGACGTGCTTTTGAAACAGGCAATGCACTTTATTGTCCGACAGAAACCTCAGAAACGCCTCTTTGAGACGCATTCCCGGAATGGAGGGCGGCATGGCAGGGATCTCGAACACAGGTTTTCCCAGCAGTTCGCCGAGTTCATTGACTACCCGGTCGGACTGGTGGATGCCCAGAACCGCAGGCAGGCCCACATACTCGGCATCCTTGACATGGGGTTTGATCAGCTCCGCCAATTTTTGACGATATTCCGCGACTTCCAGATCCTGGGCCAGCGGTATCGGATTTATCTCCTGGATCTGCTCGCCGTAAATCGATGGAATACTCAGGGCCCTGAGACCCGCCCACTCCGATTTTAATCGTTCGACCAACAGGCTGGCGCTAAAGCCTTTGAGACCCTTGAAATCAACAATCAGGCAAGGGGCCTTGACGGAAAGAGCCGCCACGCCCGGCCACATGGTCCGGGGGACGCCGTGGGTGGTTTTGATGGCGCCAAAGGCGGTGATCAAATTTGAATTCAACCCTTCATCGGAATGATAGGGCAGGCCGGTCTGGTCTAAAAAGGCATCAAATTCCTGCAGCGCCAAATTGATATCTTTCTCGGGCAAACGGGCATAGGGATGCTTGGGGATATCTCTTTTAACGGCTTCGATAGCCGCCCAGGGGTCACTCCAAACTTTACCTTTGCCGACCGGATGGATTCCCATCAGATCGATCAGGCCGCCGGTAAACCAGGACTCGCCCAACGATCCCATTATTGCCGTTGAAATCCCGCGGTTGGCCGCAAAAACCGCCGCTGCCATTCCCGCCATACCCGCACCGATAATGGCGAGGTCATATTTTTGAATTGTTGATTCAGTCATTTTGGGCGTCTCTTTCGCCTGTTCAGTTAAAGCGCAGTCGTGATACTTTTTCTAGAGCCGGATTTACGATATTATATTATAAAAAGTTCTACCACCAAGACACTAAGACACGAGGAAAAATTATTAACTAATGCTTTCATTGCTTGTGAAGGAATCGTCTACCTAAGTTTTTTCTTTAAAATAAAAAGGGACGGAGCGACACGCGGCGCAAGCGCCTGCGCTGCGCGAGCGACATCAACAAATCTTCAATTTTCAATCTTCAATTCCGGACTGCCCGGAACAGGCAATTCAAGGTCAAATAATCCGCAATACATCGCCTCCTGCAACTCCGCCTGCTTGAGCTGCTCGCCGAAGAGAACAGCGCGCTGGCCTCTCCAGCGCGTATCGGTAAAATGGCCGAGGTCGGCGATGCCCCGGTCCTGTTTAAATAGACCCTGCTCATACAGATGGGCGGTCAGGCGCAGGCCGCAAAATGTACCCTGGCACGCGCCCTTGCCAATTCGGCTGCGAGCTCCGATGTTGTGGAGCAGTACGGAATCCTTTTTAAATGCGGAATTGTTGAGTATGGCTTCGACCGCGCTCTTGGGCACCATTTCACATTCGCACAGGATATAGTCTTCAGGTCGCTGCTTTTCCAACCAGGTTACGGGCGCCAGGCCAGGCTCGGTCCATTCGCAGTTCAGGGTAGACGGCAGCGGTTCTTGGCGTGTGCGACAGGGTTCATCGATTTTAAAGCGGCTGCAGATTTGATCGCATACCCGTTCGGCCATCAGGCGAAATATTGACAGTTTGCCGCCGGCGATGGTTTGAAAATTGTCGACCCCATCGGCGCTGTGATCGATGAGATCGAATCCCCGGCTGATTTGGCGATCGTCAGTAGTGCCCTCAGATTTTTTCTTGGCAATCAGCGGTCGGACGCCCGAAAAAGCTCGAATAAAGCGGCTTTGCACGAGTGACGGGACGATGGGCACGCCCTGGCTGATGATGTGGTCGACCTCGGCAACGGACGGTCTGATATGGTCCGGCGAAGTCAGGCGAACCGATGAAGGCCCGAGGATCGAAACAGTTCCGCCGGGGCAAAGGACATCACCGTCCGAAGGCGGCCGCAACCGGAGCAGCATGTGGTGCGCCAGTCTTGAATGGGTTACGAGCAGCGTGCCCTTGGAATAGAGAATTTCAATGGACGCGTCGGCCAGGGCCGCCACCTGGCCGACCCAGGCGCCGGCCGCGTTGACGATCTCTTGCGCCTCGATCGTTTGTTCACGGCCCGTCAATACATCCTTTACCTGCACGGACTGAATTTTACGGCTGCCGATCGCAAATCCCGTGACGGCGGTATAAGGCATGAATCCATGCCCGCAACTGATGGCATAGGCCAGATTCTCGTAGGAAACGCGAAACGGATCGATGCTGGAGTCTTCCGTTCGGTATGCCGCAATGATATCTTTTGAAAGCGCAGGCTCCATCTCCAGCACATCTCTGATATCCAGGGGATCGCAGGGAACATCACACTTGGCACAGTTATGCGGAAAATCGGCCAGATAATTTTCGTCATCTTCCTTGACGGCCACGTAAAATCCGCCGGTGTCTTCGATGCAGTGCGGGGCCAATTTTTTGAGCAGCGCATTTTCTTCCATGCACTCGCGCGATGATTCCGGATCACTGGTGGTATAGCGGGCCCCGGAATGCAGCACACCGTGGTTGGCGCCCGACGCCCCGGCATTAATGTGGCTGCGGTCAATTAAAACACTATGTATACCGCGCAGCGCGAGGTCGCGCGCGATCGCCGTACCGGTTATGCCGCCGCCGACTATCAGAACTTGGGTTTGGATGGTCATTTAATTTACCTGCTTTTTGTTTGTGGATGACTAGGCGCTTTTCTTACAACAGGTCCTAAATATTGAGTTAATATTTTAGATTTTAGATTGCGGATTTTGGATTGATGGAATCGCTACGCTCTATCATTTATAATGGACCGTTCGACACAGAAGCTCACGGCAGGCCGTTCGACACAGAAGCTCACGGCAGGCCGTTCGACACAGAAGCTCACGGCAGGCCGTTCGACACAGAAGCTCACGGCAGGCCGTTCGACACAGAAGCTCACGGCAGGCCGTTCGACACAGAAGCTC
>Ga0209454_1000848_pt1 | contig 17321 bp, 11 predicted proteins | sample WorMetHERISLAND1_2_FD_187400 | JGI IMG/M metagenome (GOLD analysis project Ga0209454, IMG submission 187400) | Marine gutless worms symbiont microbial communities from Max Planck institute for Marine Microbiology, Germany - Olavius geniculatus... | ecosystem: Host-associated > Annelida >... | reverse complement strand
TCATTTTGCTTCGTTGTATAATACTTACTTATTTACTTACTTAATTAACCCGCAGCACGAAGAAAATTAATTGTAGTAGATAGCGTACTCAACGCTCCATATGCACTGATTGTCCATTAACCCATTTTTGCTCGAATTATTTTGTGATTTACCATTAAAATGAGTGTTTCATTTTTGGAACTGTGGGAAAAATGGGTTAAGCTGAAATTTTAAACGGCAGGCGGCTGACTTACCTACAGTGTCAATTAGTTATGTAATGGATTGTAAACACTGGAGGCAGAAAGTTGTAATTTTTTGACAAACAGCAGAAATTATCGTCAAAGGAGATTAGGGATGGTCAAATTTTATTTTTCCTTAATTTTTTTCCAAAATGGGCAATTTCCAGTTTCAATATTTGGATTTTTGTATTTTTGAACAGAAATACTACAGGCCTGCTGTATCGGATGGTCATTGCCATAATAGATTACTCAAGCTAAAATTGAGTGCATTAACAACGAATGTAGGGCCAAGACGACAGCCAGATCATTCATGCATGCAGTTAGGGCCTATAAATGGCAAGCACACGGATAAGTTCACGTTCTTATTAGACATCAACAACGTTCAATCACTTTATTATCCGGCCATCCATCTGTGCATTCTACACGCGTTCATAACTCAAGCAATAAGGCATAAAAATCCAAGATTGATGGAAATGTTTTCCATGGCACAGTAGCTGCTACAGCATCTTTCAGCTTTAAAGTGTCTAATGTCAGGGTTAGGGTTGTGCTGTGCAGTTGGACAGTTTGTATGCATAGGCCTATGAGTGCGCGGTTAGCTAAATACTGTGTCGGCACAGGGTCACATTTTCGCTTCTTTGTTAGCCCTACCATTAGCTAAGCCACAGGCTAACAGGAACATTTTCAGCTGCTATGCTAATCAGTAAACATTGGGCAAGTAGGCCTAATACGACAAATAACATCAAATGAAAAAGGCTTTAGACTATGTTAGTGATTACCAACTAAAGTCAGCTTGTAAGGACGCCATATGCATAGCACCATCTAAGGTTACCCAAATGATTTTTTGCTGTTTTAGAGGACTGATATCATCACATCGTCCTGGTAAGTTTTTTTACATATATTAATAATAATGGCAGTTGAGCAACGATCCATGACGTCTCGTATGCTTTTAATAACTTCAGCAAATATACGTACGCAATTGGGTAGTTTTTATTTTTGTTTAACTGGGAATGAATTTCCAGTGCAGGCAATGTATAGCTGTGCTGCGCAGAAAAAATGCCTTAACGAAATAATGAAATACATGCTAACAGCAGAAACTCCACTGTAGTTTTAACTGCTGGGTAATGAAATGATGACTTCAGCAGGCTGCAACATGGGTGATGCGCATCTAATCTCAGAAGCATATTGCTCAACTTCCTGTGCACTCCATGTTGATGTTGCATCGACGACAGCATCTCCAACGTCGAGACATACCGCTCCGATCCACTAGTGCGTACTCCCGACAGCTAAGCAGTGATAGAGGCGCAATCAATTTTTGTACTAAACTGAGTCCTTGCAGCTCTAACGCATAAGATCTCATCATCTGAATGCTACCTGCCTCGATCTGTCCACGCCACACTTGTGCAGTTGCGATCTGGTCGCCATTGGCTAGGGTATTAAATTCCTACAAAGCCTGCATCACCGTTGTCATGTCAAAGATGTCTGTCTGGAGTGTACACTAGCACTAGATTCTGTAAAACATCATTCTATTCCACTGCCCTGCACACAAGACAAAACTCGCAAAGATCTATGGGATGACCCGAATGCAGTGGCTGATTTCCTCAACTGGAACAGCTGATGACGTCACATCGCCACATGCAGCACTTGCAGGTGATACAAGAAGTAAGTCACCATTTTTGCCTTCTCTGCAACTTAATCAAGCACTGATTGATTCTGACAAACTCTGTCACCAGCACACTCAAAGCAATGCTGTGAATACAATACACCTAAAATGTTTGCGTTGCTACACTAATATGTGAAATATCAGCATTCAAATCACTGACGTCACAAGATAATGCAGCATGCAGATCCTGTCTGTCTATTAGCACTTTTAATTACTAACGAATTTGTCGTCAAGTGTGCCAATGACAAAAATGTTTAAACTGGTCAATTCTCATGACAGAAACTTAGTGGCTTAATTTTTTGCCAACCCTGTGAATTGTGATTCCAACTGCAAACTAGGCATGCGGACAGTTGACTCATCTGCCAGACTAAAAACTGTTCATTGTGAGATGAAAGGCTTATCCTCCGTTAAACTCCTTCGTCATTGATGATCCAACAGCTCTCATTCCTGGCTCTGATTTGTCCGGATGTGGTTGAGTGGTGTCTATTAAATCATTTCCTATAAGGCACTGAACGACGTGCAGCCAATCTTCACTAATGCATTGGCTTATATTGACAACCCATGGTCCATCTGTGGCAAGATTCCGACACCCAGGCAGATACCAAAAAAATTTTTTAGAGGGTAAACCTACCTGAAAACTCACCCCAAATTTAATCTAATTTTACAGTAGTTTTTTGTCCCACTAATAATGAAACATTTTATTTCAGCTCAGTTTTTCAAACATTTAAACCTACAAATTAGCTAATTCAATAGCTAGTCACGTAACAGTGCTCACTAATAACTGAAAACCTGTAGAAATCTCAAAACCCATTGGTTGGACATTTTTTATACAAACCAGTTCAAACCTAAAAAACCAAGACAAAACCCCCAAAAACCCCCTGGATTAGGTTTAAAAACGGGTTTTTTGCACCCCGATCTGTGGTGACACTCAGTCTATGTCGCACATGGTGAATGTCTGTTCAGTGAACAAGTTCAAAGGCAGTCTTCCAGCTCTTTGCACTGTTTCCGACACCACCGGAGAGTGACTGTGCCAAGTCCACTGCATAGGCTAAAGAGAAAAAGTCAATTACCATACATCATTCATCAGCAGTGACAAAGACCAGCAGTCAATGCCAGCTTGACACTGATGTCTGTGGTTAGTTGAGTGGTTTTACAATGTGACAGAAAAAAACAAATCCGTTTTCCATGATGATCCATGTTGAGGTCACATCTTCAAATACTGAAAACAATTTGCAGCAATGTCTTGATTCCCTCAGTGCTTGAACGCTGTTGGTTGGCCAACAACATGCAAAAGACATCGGCATACAATATAAAGTTCTTTGATGGCAAGCAAGCAGTCTATCCTGAAGTAGTAACTCTGGGAAATAGGCAGCTGCAAAGAAGACTAGTTGATCCAAATTTGTAGTCCCTGATAATACAACGGCTGTGAGTGTCCTATGCAGAGTGACAGCTGCAGCAGATCAGTTGACACGAACTCTCTAAGAAATTTCTGATCATCATCGTCTATGACCACTAACCAGGGTAAAAAAACCGGTTTTTAACATGCTCAACCTGGTCTTTTTTATTAGGGTCAGGTTTTTGTGTGCAACCTGGGTTTTTGAAAAGACCCAACTTGATGGGTTTAAGGCATTCATGGGTTTCAAGTTACTAGAATGAGCACTGCACTGCACATCAAATATTATACTCTGCCCCCAACAGTACAGGATATCCAAAAATTTACAAACTCATAGGTTTTACTTTCAGCACCGGGAAACTATCTCAGATCATCAACGAGATGGAAACTTCTGGCTTACATATTCTTGGACTTGCAGAGGTGAGGTGGCCAAACTCTGAGCAACTTGTCAGTGAGGACATTACAGTACTGTACTCAGGTGGAGACAAGCATGAGCAATCAAGCATGGTGTTGGCATACTGTTGAGTAGAGAGGCAGCAAAGAGTATGATCAGTTGGGAGACAGTCAGTGACAGAATAATGACAGTCGGATTAAGAACACGTGCAACAATTGTGCAGGTCTATGCACCAACAAATGCAGCAATAGACAGCGATAAAAACGTCTTTTACCATCAGCAGGATGCAGTTACGGATTCCATCCCCAGCTAAGACATAAAGATTTTAATGGGTTGACTTCAATGCTCTGATTGGTCCGGATTAACTAGATTTGAAAATGTTATTGGCAGGGAGGCATTGGGACAGCATACAGATAATGGTGAAAGATTACTTGGCCTTTGTAGCAACAACAACTTGAAGGTTGGTGACAGCATGTTCATGCACAAAAGGATACATAAAGGCACGTGGCAATCACCGGATGGCTTAATGGTGAATCAGATTGATCACTTTTGCATTTCAAGACGATGGTTTACAGCAGTCCAGGATGTCAGAGCTTACCGTGGTCATGACGTTGCCTCAGATCAATACTTAGTAGTTGCAAAGATGAAACATCTACCTTGACAAAAAAGCCAACAAAATCGGACTATACATTAATGCAGAGAAATGTAAACTGATGACCATCAGTGTTTGGAGTGACAGACCAGATATACAGGCTGCAGGTTCAGTTGTAGAAAAAGTAGACAATTTCTGTTACCTTGGCAGCTATCTGTCATCCAACGGCAGCCGTGAAAAAAATGTCAAAGTACGAATTGGAAAAGCAGCAGCAGTGTTTAGTAAAATGAGAAAGATCTGGAAAACGACAACATTAGCCTGAGAGTGAAGATAAGATTATATGAAGCAATAATTTTGTCAACTCTCCTGTACGGTGCTGATGTATGGCCATTGACAGCAACATTAACAAAGAGACTGGATGCGGCACATCACACATGGCAGAGGAGCATGATACTGGGCGTCTCTTGGAAAGACAGAATAACAAACGTTGAGGTCAGAACCAGAACCGAACAAGAAACGATGGACAACATACTGACAGAAAGACGATTACGCTGGCTTGGACGTGTTCTGCATATGGACAATCAGTGCATATTACAGCAAGCACTGTACTGGCAGCTACCAGGATATAAGAGAGAACCAGGTCGACTAAGGGCGAACTGGAGGAGCACAGTCAACAAAGACTCACAAAAGATGGGGTTCACGAAAAAGCAGAGGTGGCAGCTCTTGACAGACAAGGATGGCATCGGAGTGTGGCCCAATGTGTCCAGTTGAATGAGGGATGAACCAAGGTCCACCAAGGTTTAAAACTTTTGAAAAAAACTTTGAGCGTAATAAAATTGTTCATTATTAGTTGAACAAGAAAGTAAAATTGGATTAAGTTTGGGGTGTTTTAGGTGGGTTTGCCCAACAAAACCGCCGATCGATTTGGCAAACACAGGAGACTTGACCTCAGTGCAATGAAGTGGAAAATGACAATGCTAGCCAAATATGCAGACTTCACAAAATACATAAGCATGTACATGTACATAAGCACACACTACATGCAACGCATGGCAAACAAAATGGTCACAACCTGTAAGCTTATTCTGCCTCAACTGGAAACTCATTCAAGAAAATTCTTGATATAGGCTACCGCACATTTGCCTAAGTCACAATAATAATATTTTGGATTTTTGAAACTGGGCTACCTTCAGAAAAAGGGGTGGGGACAGTTTTCTGGGGCGTGGGAGGTCAGTTTGCCTCGCCGGTAATTGAGAGTCAACCAGTGTGGGTGAATTTACCTTGGCAGCCCCCGAGTCTTGCTGTGCGTCGGCGTAGTACTGTGAGAGAGCCTCAGACAGCATCGAATCATCAGCTGCCAGGAGGCTATCATCAGTCGCGCTCGTCTGTCCATCTCTGCCCGCTCCAACCTCTGAAGCACTGCCAGCAGCTGGCTTCCCAGCCACGTCTCCAGCATCAGCTGGTTTTGTGACGGCGGACGTGACCGCTCGGCTGTTGTCAAGACAAATGCAGACTTTACTAGCACTGATCAAATACTCATGAAGGCTAGTAACAGCAGCAGTAAGGCCAGAGTTCGCAGGCACTGGTGACAACAGCATTCACTCGTCATGGCCACTGGAATCAGGGTTAACTGAAACAGAGGCTGAAAGTATCATACAAACAAAACGTTAGAGCTCTAACCCATGTGCTTGCTTGCTTGGTGTAGTCCATTGCGAGCGAAAATGATGCTCGTCAGTGATGGACAACGGCCATGTAATGGTGAGTAGAAAAACTAAGTTTTTAACTTAAACTAGATGAAAACGTTGGTTTAGAAAGAAAAAATGCCCTGAAAGCAAGGAAAGTCGGTACGGTACAGCTGTGCAGTATGGGAGGACTGTTATAAGGAAAACTAGCTGGTCTCACTGGAGATGCCAAATTTCGAACCCCACATACATGACCAAAGTGCAAATCCAGTAAATTTTGGAAGGTATAGTTGGCACAAAGAAAACAGCCACAGTTTTAGTTCCTTTGGCATATGTACTAGATCAAACTGACAGATCGGCTGCCAGTTTCTCAGTGGAAATCATTCATCAGAATATCATCTCTAAGTGCAGAATTTGGTTACCATCTGTTCACAATAGACAATTCAACAAAACGCTTATTCTTGTTCCCACTTACTGCAAAAAATGACTGAAAAATTTTAATGTACACATTGGCACAAAAAATAACTTTCTAAGACGTTGGTAATGACTGGTGATGCTCAACGGCTGAAACTCCCAGAAACTAAAGGTTCTGAACAATGAATAAGCATTCAAAAACAAATTTGGCTTAACAACAATAAGCTGGTCACTATCACACACATTAGCACAAAATTCTACACAAAGGCAAAAAATAACGTCATGGAAACAATTTCAAGTTCATAAAATGCAGCGACACGACCTTCAGATAACATATAGTTTTGTCAAAATTTAAGACAGCAGTAGCCGACATTCTGAGATTCTACCTTAACAGCTATAAATCGGTCACTGATGCGTACAGTGTAATGCACACATCGATACAAAAATTGGAACGGAGACCAAAAGTGACCTACTGGGAAAAATCCGGTCCATCACAGATTGCCGAAGTCCAAATACTCCAAAAATTCAAATTACTACCAGAGCAAAGAAACAGAATTTGTGAGGCAAATGATAGTGACATGACACTGTTTTTACTATATCTGGCAGTGCTTATGAAGCCAAGATTAAAGCACGTAGCTGGCCAGGAATATCTTGGAATCCGGACCCCCCCATTTTCAGGGTGATACATCCATAACTCTGCTGCAAAAAGGAGTGAACCACTCTCGCACGAACCTCCACACACCTGTTTAATTATAAGTTTTTTTTAACCAAAAAGTGCATCAGAGCGCAGAAATGTAAATCTTAAAATTTAAAAAAAATTCAAGAAGTGATATCCCCTGGACTCCCACAGAAGAGGGCGACTTCCATGGACGTCCACGGAAAGGAGGGTAAGAGTGTGAGGCACAAACGTTAAACCCTCCCTGACCTAAAAAAAGCTACGCCGCTAAGAAGAAGTACAATATTCTGGACTTAGTATGTGGGTGAGTCTGGAGATGGGATGCCCAGCAGCAGCAGCAAGCAGAGCATGCAGATCAAAGCAGAGAAGCAGTGCTCAGGACTTGGCAGGGCTGGAAAAACGCATAAAGGACGATTGCTGCGGAGACTGCATGGAAGAGGATGACACCTGCTGAACATGATGACGTCACTCGGAGCTGCAGCTCACAATATTATCACAGTAAACACAGAACATATTCAAAACTCTCTCTCTCTCAGACTATCACACACACACAGACAAAAACACCCCACGACAAAACCCCACTGCAACAAATCCCCCACTCTAACTACTCCTTTATGTTCCACCTGTTCACGAAATCCTTTTCCAAGTATTTCCTGCACTGTACTCCATCTAACCATGTCTCCAGTGGATCTAGCAGTAGTTTGTATCACTCACGCCACTTAAGTCCCGGGCTGAATGATTGGTTGATACTTCCTGACGCCAACGTACGAGACTTCCAGGACAGGTTGTGGGGTGGTCTAATGGTTAACACGTTGAGTCCAAGCAACGCAGTTGCCTTACATAACGTCTGGCGCATGTAGTACCTAAATGGATGACTGTCTTTGGGTAGGCAAGCAATCCTGGTACAGTTAACCACATACGTCAACTCAGCCTTCCATCCCTCTGGGGAAGCTAAATTAACCACCAGACCGTGTGGCTGGAGTTAAGTTGCACTCATCTGCCTCGGGTAGCCGCTAAGGCTGTGTGACTTCATATGGCAGCTCCGTACCTATGAGATGAGTTTCCTAAACAACCTTTAATTTTCAGCCCATTGAGTACTGCCAACTGCTTCCTGTGTAGCCACCTCAGCCATCGGCTTCTGGCGCTGACAAATTTTTGCCCGTGGTGGCACACTTTAAAGTTGCAAACGAAACTGTCAAAAACCGAACTACACTTGATGATTATTGCAATCTGGTCAACCTTGACTTTGGGCAGCAGCCATTCTACTTTGAATGTCAAGTGCTTTCACCTCAACTCAGATAGCTTGATCTTCCCAATTGGTTTTGTCGTAGAGTGGTTTTGTCATGTGGCTTTTTTGTTGGACACTCTCTCTCACACAAACACTGCACACAGTTAACTGATCTGATGAGGTCTGCTTAATAATCACCACAGATAAACCGCAGATCAGCTGGGATCAGACAAATGGTTTAACACGACTACATAATGCAAACTGGTCTTTGGCACTGCAGATGCATGGTGCCAGAGACGGACCTGCCGTCACTAACTTCAGCAATTTCTGTGACCTCAACTGATCTGCAGTGACCTGCGGTGTTTAGGCGGGTCGTACCTGCTGTCTATCACAGCTCAAAATTTACTGACCAATATTGAAAAGTCTTTCACCAACACACTTTCAAGTAATTTTGCACGAAAGTAAACTAATTTTGACCACTTTTTCGCATTTTATAAATTAACAGAATGACAGCGTTCTATGGTTGATCTACCAAATGACAATATAGCCAGACAGTTCGTGCCTATAAGGCACTCAAAGCATACAGGCACAAAGTTCCATGCTGACAGTGCAGACTGCGCTCAATGGCAAGAGACAGCAACAGAGGGAGAGCCGTGGTGTCCGTGTCGGACTTTGTCGATGACCTCCAATCTTCAGACACCATCTTCATAGTGGGCATGCCCCAGACTGGAGTGTAGCCTTCTCCACGAGCTGCCTCCACCATCTTCCCGTGTTCTGTAAATTGCCGTGCTAAATTCAGACTATGGTTGAGCGGCTGGAGGTCAGCTTCTATGGTCTTGATCCAGGTGTGACGTGGGTGACCTGGTCGGCGCTTCCAGTCCTTGGGGAGGCCGAGAATCGACGTATACAGGGCTCTGTACGTATCCTGCGAGTCACCCGTCCTTGCTACGTGCCAGAGGAAACGGAGACATCTTGTCCGAATAAGCAACAGCGGTTGTGTTGGAGAGCCGGTTCGAAGCATTCGTAACATGATCCATGTACAGAATCCGTAGAATACGTCGAAGACAGATGTCGACATGAGAAGCAACAAAAGCAAGGCAAGGTGCAGCACAGATGGACTCATGTGTTTGTCAAATGATGTCCTGCAGAATGGCATCCGATGAACAAAACGACTGTGTCATACAGTGCAAGACGTGCAATAGATCTGTAATGGCAGTGTCATGGCATGGTGCACAAACATCCAGTGCCTAACCAGCAGCAGCCATTAGTTCTGGTGCATTAGTTCTGGACTTTGTGCAGCGTGACCAAAAACTGGTCCAAAATAATGAAGATCACTATGACGTCGATGCGGAGAGAGGACTGGTAGCCATCTCACGACGTGCTGACGCTACAGCTCTAGGGATCCACATTTTCAGCCAGACACACCATTTGTCACAAGGCAGTATTCAGTAGTGTAGCATTCGAAGCATGGTAGTCATTTTTAATCTATTATGGCAAATATTGTGCTGCATGTGCCAGTGAAGAAATTATTATGAATATCAGCCAGTACTGAACGATGTTATAACACAAAACTTCATAGCCTGCTTTTTAGACCGCCCTGTACAACAGCAGCTTTCATAAGACAATTGAGATGTCTAATACTATTATAAATGGAAGATGTACAGTATTCAAATTATCACTCCATCTGATTATATTTGAGCAGTTTTTTCACACCCGAAAAACACGGACAATATCCAATTACCACTGATTATTTTGCAAACATAAAAAATTCTCAGGGACAGCCAGAATGTTTTCTACTATTTTACAATGTTAAAGTACTTATTGTGCTATAAAAACATTAATACACAAGTTTTACTTTATTTCGGGACTGCAAATGTCAACAATTTAACAGTAACAGCATATTTTGGACACTTCCGATTTGCCACTTATTTCTCTGATGACTGGCAGCAACACATATACTTAGCTGCTAAAACCCTTCTCAAACTCATAAAAATATCTAAGTTGATGTTGAAATCTATCAATTAACTTTCAAAACTGCAAACTTATTAGTTCTTTTTCCCACTTACATTTCTTCAGTATATCACAGCTTAAACAGCAGTAAACTACTTCGTTGTTACTGGATGTAGATAGCTAAGGGGTTGTATATTGTCAAGTCACGATAAGTAAATAAATTTTACTGTTTAAAGTAATTTTTACTGAATTTTATAACTCAAAATTTTTCAGCTAGTGTGTGTTCAACAGAAAAATCATACTTCCTTTTATGAACAGTACAATTAACATATCACAGGGCAGTTAACGATTTAGCACTTAGAAGGGACCCAGGATAAACCAAACTAAACATTTCTTGACCCATAGATAAAAAAAACTAAAAATATGGAGGCAGAGCCCAACGTGAGTTCACCTGGTGCCAAAAGTCCTATTGGGAAAAAAATTCACGTAGCTGAAATTCCACCAGTAGCAAAGTCACATGGCCCAAAGTCAAATGCATTCGCATACACGAAAAACGCACTGTCGACTTAAAAGTAGGAAACATTAGCCACATAATCTCTAATGTTAGTGGACCAAAAAATACCAATTTCTTTTGTTCAACATGGAAGGAATTGTAGTTGATAATTCTGTTTTCCACTTGTCAATAACTCTATCTGTTTCACAGATATTCGTGGTCAAAGTCAAAAGTTGTTGTAAATTGCACCAAATTTTGGACTTTTTTGCCCTCCAAGTTATAAGAAGGTGGCATCCCCTAAAACTTGTACCCACGTTATCACCATTAGCTAGCAGCACGTCAAGTGGCAAAGTTTCATGAGGCTACTTCCCTGGCTCCAAAGTTCTTGCAGCTAATATGCTAAATTTTAACCCAAATTTGACCCCCACTGTAAAAAATTGTAAAGGGGACCCCATCCCCTGTGGGGGTACGCTAGCTAGATCTGGTCATTCTCTAGTGTGTGTAAAAATTTCGGGGCTCAGCACTTCCTAGTACCCGAAATATGGTCTCCCAAAAAAGTAGATTTGGGTGGGTATGATTTGGCCTCTAGATCCTCATAGTTAGTGGACCAAAATTCACCAGACTTTCTTTGTTAAACGCAAAAGGAATCAAGGTAAATAAAATATTTGTCTAATTTTGATTATCTCAATTCGTTCCAAAGATAATCAACATCAAAGTTTGAAGTCGTCAAAAATTGCGCCAAATTTTGCATGTTCTTTGCCCCTAAGTTTTTTTGGGAGAGCCACCCGAAATTTTGGACTGACATTATAAAATCGAACACACTTCCAATCACGGTGCAAAATTTCGTGGCAATCAGCCAGCGGAGCTGGGAGATCTCAAGGCAACAAAAGATAACTACAAATTTGGGGCGGAACCCAACATGAGTCCGCCCGGCGCCATAAGTAAAATAAAGAGGAAAATTCAGAGGGCTGAAATTCCCCTGGTAGCAAAGTCACATGGCCCGAAGTGAAATGCATTTATCGTATGCAGAATGTGCACTGTCGATTTAGGGTAGGTAAACATTAGCCATGTAATCTCTGATGTTAGTGAAGCAAAGTTCACCAAATTTCTTTTGATCAACGCAGAAGAGATTGTAGTTGATGACGCCGTTTTCCGTTTGTCGATATCTCTATCCGTTCCAGAGATATTCACAGTCAGAGTTGAAAGCTTTCAAAAATTGCACAAAATTTTGGACCTTTTTCGCCATCAAAAATTTTAAGAAGGTGGTGCCTCCAAAAAGTCGTATCCACGTTATCACCCCACGTAGCAGCACGTCACGTGGCAAAGTTTCATAAGGCTACTCCCATTGGTTCCAAAATTCTTGTGGCCAATACGCCAAATTTTAAGCCAATTTATGACCCCCATTTTAAAAAATTGTAAGGAGGACCCGGGACCCCATCTCTTGCAGGGGTGAACTAGCAAGACTTGGTCATTCTCTAGTGTGTGTAAAAATTTGGAGGTGCAGCACCCCCTAGGGGCCAAAATATGGTCTCCTAAAAAAGTCGATTTGGGTGGGTATGATTTGGCCTCTAGACCCTCGTAGTTAGGGGAACTTGACCAAAATTTGCCAAACTTTTTTTTGCCAAACACGGAAAAAATTGCGGTAGACCAAAAGCTTTTCCGATTTTGAATATATTTATCCATTTCAGGGATATTTGCCGTCAAAGTTCGAAGTCATCCAAAATTGCGCCAAATTGTTGCATATGTTTTGCCCTAAAACTTTTTGGAGAAAGGCCCCTTAATTTTGGATGAACATTATAAAATCGAACACACTTCCAATCACGGTGCTAAATTTTGTGGCGATCGGTAAACAGAGCTCGAAAATCTTGTGCCAAAAAAAATTATTATAAACGTTAGCAAAATATAAGTCCGCTCTGAAAACTATCATTTCCGAGAGGTCTAATCAGAGGAAAAACACTCCCCTCTCCCTAGACACCTCAATGAAAAGGGAATCACCCACTCCAGCCCACCCCAGGCCCTGACTCCCGTTCTATTTAATTGGTTTTTATTGATAATAAATCCGTTTGAAATTGTCAGCTCCAAGCCTTAATATGCTCCTGAGCAGCGTAGGCCTACAGCACAGCCAGGAACGTTTAAGCAACACTAGTTTCAGCTCTTGCTGATTTTTAGCGTGATGTGGTAAATTTTGCTGATGTCACGATATAGGTGAATTTCCACTTCACTGTCATTTTCAAAAATCAACGATTTCCAGCCCTGACCATCAGCTTACTGAATGAACTAATAGAGGCATTCAAAAAGTTTTGCAACTTGATACACTGATACGTGAAAAAACTGTTCATTATCTACACTGTGTCTCAAAAAACATCCCCAACATTTTTGACTACAACTTGAAAACCAATTATCAGATTTTGGCAATTTTTGGTATGAATATTCCTGACACAACTTGCCATCAAATTACCATTTAATTTCCCACCTCACCCAATATATGCTTCTGAACTACCTAGGGAAAGGAGATCAAGCAAAATATGTGTGTTAAAATATACAGAAAACCTGAAAAAAACATCTCCGACATTGTCGATCTTAACTTGGAGGAAAATTAGCAGATTTTAATAATTTTTGGCAGGAATATTTCTGACACAACTGGCTCTTAAATAAGTGTTTTAGTTTCCACCTTACGCAACGTCTACTTCTGCTCTACCTGGGAAAGCAGACCAAGCATAATACGTGTTAAAAATGAATGAAAAAAATCAATAAATTCCATCTATCCTAATCTGTGTTCCCCAACAGCCAGTCTATTACAAGGTTTGACTGTCATGCAGCAGTGTGTCTACCAGATAAAGTTTAGGAATGTTTGAAGAGCCAAGAAGCGACTGGTACAGCCTGCATTGGTCTGGAGCAGAACTTTATCGATACTGCTGTCAATGAATGGAGAAAGCATCTCCTTGCCTGTGTTCGCATAGTGGGCAAACACTTCAAGCAATTTTACTGCAGGCAGTTGAAAAATAGACAACTGGATAAATTGGCAGCCAAAGTGTCAGAAATGTGAACAAAATGTGTTTTTACGCATTACGTTAATTAAGCAATTATGCTGCATTGGATAAAAAGTGATATTTCGCTGGTTGTGTTTTCCCCAGGTAGTGCAGAAACAAACGTTTGGTGAGGTGGGAACTGAACGGTCATTTAATGGCAAGTTGTGCCAGGAATAATCATACCACAAATTATCAAAATCTGATAATTGGTTTTCAAGTTACAGTGAAAAATGTTGGGGATGTTTTTTTGCGACACAGTGTAAAAACCAATAAAACGCATATTTTTCCCGAACTCATAGGAGCTTAAAGCAAATGTGCTGTCACTGTGATTTATGATGTCATTAAGCATTAAACAGAAAGGATTAGGAGTGCCAGCCCAAACTGCAGAAAGTTAGGCTTGCTGATGCACAACAGTTCTCTAGTCTCCAGTTGGGACATGTGATTTTGTGGAAGCTCTGAAAAATATGCAGAGACGTCGACAGCCACAGCTGGACCTGAGAAAAACATTCTTGCGGGGCATATCTGGGGAGAAAATTTTCGAATTTTGCTTTTCAAAATGGCACATTCTGGTTTACTTCATACTGTATTTTTGAGCAATAGTGGGGCCCCCAAACGTCAGGGCCCGAGGAAAACTTTCCTCCTTCCCCCCTCTCTCAGTGGGCCTGCAAATATGTTCATGTAAGCTCTGCTATAATTACTTGTTTCATAACGCACAACCTGCGGATCCCTGATGTGTGTGGGCCTGACAGCAAGCTCCTAAGTGCTCCCCTAAATCTGGCACAGCAGTCCAGTCCCCAAGTTACAATTATCCAGCAAGCTTTTCATGACTCTGGCTTCGTACAATTAGGCCACATTACATACAGCAGAAACATTAAGTCTTAGAGTAATTATTATCCGTTTCTAAATTTGAAAATTTTCCTAGTTGGTGTCGGTGTTGGCAATCCGAACAATGAATGACTCACGTCTGTGGTGGAAGCCTGGCTGGAAGGACAGACATACGCTTTATGATGTCATAAATTACAATGACGATAGATTCATTTTAAGCTCATATGAGGCTGGTAAAATAAGCACCTTATTGGTGCAAACTGCACAGATTTTGAAAAGTTGTTTAGTCTAACGTATCGACTTGCAGAACTAACTAAACGCCCCTTGTACTATTACACTAAACCAGCCAGGCAGTGATGTACAGATTAAACTGTGGCTTAAGGACAAATCTAAATATAAAAAAAACTCTTAAGCCCTCAATCAATTTGGAACAGCTTGATGATTTTCCCCATGGTTTGCTGACTTGGTTAATCTCTACACCTACCCTGGTCTATGAGCAGGGTTCACAATTTTCTGCCAGAAATGGTTAAAAGTAATTTTTGCAATGCTCATGTGGTGCGCGACAGCATCGGTGTTGCCACATGAAAAATTAGTGTACAGTGTGCAATAAAATAATAATGTGTTTTGACATGGCAATAAATTTGAGGTCTCCATAGGGAAAACTCCTTGAATCTAACAGGTTAAAGGTCCGATAATTAAAATCTACACTTTATGCAAAAAATATATATATGCAAATTTTTACAGCCTATCTCCTGTAATTTCAATACAATTAAGTATTAAATATGTCTGCAGCCTAAAAGCACGAAAAATCCGCTTTTTAGATTTCAAGGTCATCAATGTTAGTACCATCAGAAAAGTCACAAGCAGTGCTTGCTATTCTAAGCAGCAAGCCTGTATCTATCTGTATGCAGTTGCATGATTAATTATTTGCTAGTAGCAAGAATAGCGCATTTTGAAGGTGTACAGAAATTTAAATGTTAAAAATGAAAGTTGTCTTGGTCTATCTCTAACTGTTTTGGTAAAACTCACTTTTAAAATGTGTGCCGAAGAGCCAAAAATGCAAAAAAATTAACCAAAACCCTCTATTTTAAGGGCTCAAGGTCTTTCAAGGTTATTGATGTTGGTACCAATAAAGGGTTTCAGTGATTTTTTTGTGATGTTTGGCTGCAGTGCACATTTCAAGTGTGAACTGCGCTGAAATGGCTGAAAATAGACCAAGACAACATACATACAAAATATTCAGTGTTAAACACAGATTACAGCAATTCGACCCTGTAGGTTCAAAGAATCCTGCATATGGGGGCCTTAAATTTGAGTACCCCCTTCAAAATGCATGATTTTTGTCAATATAACTAATTCAGCATGAAAACGGTTGCAGACGGACACAAACTTGCTGCTTATCACAACAAGCACTACTAACAAGCTTTTTGAGGGTATCCACATTGATGACCTTAAACAAACTTGAAATTCAAAAAGCAGGTTTTCAGTGATATTTTTCATGATTTTAGGCTACGACGCATATTTCAACCACAGACTGCACGACAATTAATCGAGGTAAACTAGGACAACCTAAATATAAAATTTGCAGCATAAAATGTATACTTCAACTCTCTAAATTTCGACCTCCTAGCTTCAAGGAGTCCTCTGTACAAAGGCGACTAAATGCATTGTCATTTTACTGCATGTTTACATGGATTCCCCAGATGGCAGCACTGATGCTGTCATGCGTCACGTGAGCTCTGCTCAGATTACTTGTTTAAATGGTGATTTTTGAGCTGAGTCGTAGGTTGCAATTTTCTGTCCTATCTTAGCTGTGCAATGTACAGTAAACCCCCAAAAAACTTTCTAAATCCAAAAACCTAAACAAAAACGATCTTCTAAAAACCTAGGTTTTTCAGCCCTGGTTAAAAATAGTGTGGCAGAAACAGGTTTTTGCCAGCTACTGCCACTTTGTTGTGTGCATGTTCATACCAAGCAAATGCAAAAAATCAGTCAAATTCTTTTGGTTTTTATACCAATAAAATGACAGTCATTATGCAACAAAACACTCCAATCTGTGTTACAAATAGTGAATTTTGCTTCTAAATTTTATAACTTGGTATGCAAATTTTGCATGTTAGTCGACTTATACTACCAAAAACAAAAATTACTTATTTTTGAACAAATGCCAGTTTGAACCAAGTTTTTGTCAGTTTCAACTGGTTTAAAACATCTCAAGTGGTAGAAAAGGCTTTCTGCCGGCAGAAACCCAAGATTTGCCAAAGAGTCATAACTGACTGTTACCACAATTTCTCCAGCCTCATCCATAAATTGAGAATTCACAACTTACCATTTTAAAATTTGCACAATTTCACAAATTCAGCCAAATTTGTAAAATTCATTAAAAATGTGCTTGCAAATCACAAATTTTGAGACATTTGAAAATTTGTGACAAAAAATCAGGAACATTATTACGCTTTGCAAAATTTGAATTTTAAATGTAACTTAAATTTAAATGCAATTGCATTAGAGCAGGCATCACATAAAATATGAATTTAAAGTGGGTGAAATCAGACAAAGGACATTTGTGTAAGTAGACCAAAGTTCACCGATCAATTTTTTTGCCAAAAGCAGCATGGATCGCAGGTGACGAAGTCTGTTTCCAACTGTCGATATCTGGACCCATAACGAGATATGTATGTGATCAAAATGTTAAGTTTCCAAAATTGCACCAAATTTTGGATGATTTTTGGCTTCCCAAATTTTAAGGGTTGAGCCCCCCCCAAAT
>Ga0209454_1000843_pt1 | contig 17351 bp, 11 predicted proteins | sample WorMetHERISLAND1_2_FD_187400 | JGI IMG/M metagenome (GOLD analysis project Ga0209454, IMG submission 187400) | Marine gutless worms symbiont microbial communities from Max Planck institute for Marine Microbiology, Germany - Olavius geniculatus... | ecosystem: Host-associated > Annelida >... | reverse complement strand
GTATATAATTTATTATATAAGTAAACTTTGATCCTGGATTTAAATAAACTTTCAGATTTGATGTCTTTGATCTCATTAGTTAGTTGGTTCCAAAGTTGATTTATTCTTGGATTACAATCACGATCGGTGTACACGAACATTTTGTGTAAAAATGTTCAGGGTTTTCTCTAATAAAATAACTGCACAAGGAGGAAGTCCGAAAATCCAAGCACAGGCAGTGCATTATAGACATAAAATATGAAATCTCATAGCAACGATTTTAAACATTTTCGTGATAGTCAACTCACAAATTAGTGCAGTTTAAAATGGGGGTATAGATGATTTTCCAGCAAGGCGAGCAAAAAAATTCATAATTTTCACTTTTGTCTTATTATTGAGTTTAGGTAGAAAAGTGCCTGTTCGGCCCCCTCTAAAATTTAAATACACCCCTGAGAGGGGCTGGAAAAGCTTTTTAAGCTCCCGATCAGTTAAGTTGAAACTTAGACCTACAATTAAGCTACTACTTTAGAGGCGCATTAGAGGCGTGCGCATGCTCGCGACGATGCGCTATACAAACTGACGACCTTTACCTTTACCTTTTACTTTAAATTGCACAGTGAACGACGTGGCACGTGGTCTGAGGTCCTTAAGGGGCCCCCAAAAAATCGGGGGCTCTAGGCTGCAGCCTAATCAGCCTAGTGGTAAATCCGGTCCTGAGTATCACAACGATATTACTGGATTGAGTTGGGTGGGGTTATTGTTAAAATTAAAATAATAGTGTGGGATTGGCCACTTGTTTCACCCATCAGCCACATCCGTTAATAATAAAATTAGTAGGCCTACTAGTAGCCTACATGTAACCGTAATGTTTATGCAAAGGCACTAGTGCACTAAATGACGAATACATTCTGAGTAGCATATTCTGATATTACACATTGTACAACATTGGGGCCTACTAAAAAAACTACAGATATTGACATTCACAAAGACAGTATCACCGGTGCCGGATTATAATATTGTGCTTCGATTAAAAATCTCTTCTCCTGTGAGTAGCCTACCGGTATGCAGTGTCTCATTTTATATGCATCAGCATAGCCTTCAACACATCAACTTCGGTTTTCAATTCAGAATAAACGTATACAATTCAAAACTCCGTATTAATTTATCAAAACTAGAAAACGTAGACTTGAAGTACTTTTAGAATGACGTTGCCGTATCGTAAACGGTAAATCATGGTCTAAGAAGTAGGGGCCTACTTTTTTTCTACATGGATTGTTGGGCCGTATGCAGATTGTGTCGCATTTAAAAACAAACTCACGGTTTAATGAGTAATGTAGGCTTCTAATGCTACATGGTCAGGGAGTGTGCTATTTTGTGAAGAAAACGATTTAACAATCGCCGCTGATTAGTGATTGGCAAGAAAAGTGGTTTAGCAGATTGCAGATTTATTCTGTGTTCAAGTGAGTGACACGATGTTAGCTTGCTTGGATATGAAACCGAGACTGCTCAGCACCGTGTTCTGCCCGCAACATAGACAGGCCTACAATGCCAGTGAGTCATGTATACTAGCCTATAATGAGACATGGAGATAAATCTTGACATCATTCTGTGAAAACCGATGAGAGAAAAACTTCACAAATCAGCTAGAAAGACAGGATCACAAACGATGAGGTTAGACAGAAAACGCAGACACTTCTGAGCAACCGATAACGAGAAAGATGAGTGGCTTGGAATTAGAACACATACATAGGCCTATGAAGGATGTCAGAATCGCCAGAAGAGTTTGCCAGTAACATCGGAATGGGAAAAAATCAACATGAAGGCCACCACAGAGATGGACGGACTATGTTGAGGAAGATTTTTAAAAAGTCAGTGTATTCAAGTTTAGGAAACATCAGGAAAACAAAGAATGAGACTGAGGACAAAGTACAGCGGAGAAAGAACAGGAATTGCAAGGTAGCGGCATTTATAAGCCTGACTGCGTATGTCTGAAAGCAGCAGGCCTATGAGACGATGAAGATCCGATCTGACTAAAAACTACAGTTGTATAATCGTGACACCGTTGAGGCGTCCGACGTATAGACGTCGTGTAGCGTGGTCTAGGTACAGTCGGGTCGCTGGGATTGGTCTCTGGTCTACTTCCACACAGCGTACGAACTGGAGGCTGGGACTAATGACCACGACACCGCCGTGCTCGTCGGCGACAAATACAAAGTTATGTCTGTCGACAGCCACGTGACGCACGAAAATCAGCGGGTGTGTATCGGTCTCGGCGTAACGCTGCAAAACTCGGCTATCAGCACGGTCAAGGTCTACTACTGCAACTTTGCTTTGCGAATCGTTACAGCACGAGTGGGCAATGACGCACTGCCGAGTTGAGCTATCCCCGTACAGCTGCATGGCGTGGTATGGATGCTTTGTGTCATCTTGGAGCTCTAACTCGCGAATATAGGTGCCACTCTTGCCACACAACTCTACCAGTTTGCGACTGACAGCCCTAGTCTCAGGGCATACATGGTAACACATTACGAGCAGAGTGTTATTTAATGTCACGGAGAGACCGCAGGGTGATTTTGGTACAGTCAGGCTCTTTATTAACTTACCATCCATCGCTGACTTATGCACACAGCTCTGATCGTGATCGGAAATGTATAAACACTTATCTTTAGGGCTTGACGTCATGTCGTTGTGCCTATGCCACTCGCCGACAAGACCTTCGACAGTGAAGAGATCCAGTCGTTTGAAGTCTTCTGAGGTCTTCGTTGAGTAGACTTCCAGTTGTTCCCTTTCTCGCTGGTAGAGTACGAACAACTTGCCATCGAGACATGTCACGCCAATTACCCAGCCGAACCCCGGCAGTGTCTTCAATGTATTCATTGCTATACGCGCAAATTACCAGCGACGTTACCATGCACTAGCTTTGTTTTTACGACTCGTAACTTAAGAATTATTTACTACGTTAGCGCCAAATTTGGCACAAATCAGCCGTATTTCATTTGTAACATTGCATCGTAATTTATTATGATCAACTTTATTCATTAAAATCGAAATCGATAGCAACACAACAACAACAACAAAAATGCAAACACACACGCATGAACTGAAAGCCAGTGAAGTCTCAGATAGAGAACCTATACATTAAACAATTCAACAGCAGTAAACTACATCTCTGCAGCTGGCAGACCTTGCATAATAAATTCTTCGACGGAATATATTTCAACAGAAATCTGTGTGTAGGCTACGTTCGCCAACGAGTTCACTCACTGAAGACAGACCAACAAGAAATCTGAGCTAATGCTCATGATACGCGCGACAGCCTATAGGCCAAGTAGTTCTTGTTCGCAGGTAATCTTGGTCTATCTCCGTCCATTTCGTCGCAATTCACTCTTTTGCAGCCAAAAATCGCCAAAAAAATCACTAAACACTACTATTTTAAGGTATAAGGTCATTTAAGGTCATCAATGTTGACATTTTAAGAAGCTCGTCATCAGTGCTTGTTACGATAAGCAGCATGTCTGTGCCTATCTGCAATCATTTTCACGCTAGGCAAGCCAACAGCGAATAAATAACCATTTTAGAGGGGTACCCCTCTTTGACACCCGCGTGAGCAGATCTTGAACCTACAGGGTTCGAACGTGGACTGCTGAAATCTACATTCAATGCTGAAAATTTCTTACGCAGGTCGTCTTAGTCTATCTCCAGCCATTTCGGCGCAATTCACTCTTGAAAAGCGTGTCGCATCGTGAAATCGCAAAAAATTCACTACAACCCCTATTTTCGGGGGTTCAAGGTTATTCAAGGTCATCGATGTTGACATTCTTTAAAAGCTTGTTGCCAGTGCTTGTTATGATAAGCAGCATGTCTGTGCCTATCTGCAACCATTTTCACGTTAGAAGAACCAATGGCGTTAGAATAAAGCATTTTAAGTCGGTGCCCCTCTTTCGCCCCCTCGTTCTTGGAGACTCCCTTTACTCAGTGGCATAAAATTTTGTCACAAAATACTAGAGATTCTAAGCTGTCATGGTGGAAACCCGAAGTCTCTATCTCATCTGGTCTCCAAACGGTACCGGGTTGTGACAGACAGACGGACAGCCGGACGGACAGACAGAATTACGCGCTATAGCTATGCTAGCTCTCGCGCGTAAAAACGACATAGGCCTACTGTTAAATATAAGAGAGTCATAAGTGCGAAATAATTTTATCATAATACGTTTCACAGTAAATTCTAATGATCGCACGTCTGATATGTTAACCGGGTACACTTCTACTCCGTATAGCAAAACAGGCAAACATTTCGCTTTAATTAAGTGAAGTAGAATCTCTTCACTTGCTAAACGACCTATACGGACGAAGATAGCATTGAATGACCGGGAAAAAGCTTTCTTGCAGTAAGCAAAGTCACATTTATACTTGCTACTACTTACCAAATGTATACCTAAGTACGGTAGCGCATTTCCTCGATTTAGCCCAACACGCTACCGTTAATTGATTGGACATTAGCACAATGCGGGCCTACCAAGTGACGAGGACCCACATGCATTCGAATCAACTTTATGAAACAAAGTGAAACCATTTAGCGAATGATAATAGCCTAATAGTCAAAAGAGTGTACACTGTACAACTTACGTGAGTGGATACATCCATCAAGGAGTCTCTGTCGCATTTGTTCCAGCTGTAGTTTCACCGCCTGCTTTTCGTCTTCCAGTTCGAGCTGTTGCTTGTTCATTTCCAGCTCACGTCGAAGAGTCTCGGCCAATCTCTCCGTCAGGTTCTGTAACTTCTGTTGCAGCTCACTTCTGTCGCCTGTCTCCAACTCACTGCTGTACCATTCTCGCACGATTTGGTCTGTTTGCTCACTCGATTCTAGAACAATGACAATCAATAGGCCCATTGAAACAATTCAATTATAAATAAATATTAAAATAAAAATCAAAAATAACTTAAGTTCCCATCTCACCTAGCGTCTGTTCCTGCATGCTTTACATGAGAAAAATCAGAACAAGCGAAGTATTACATTTTTATTCAAGAGAGTATTATTATACATTGTGTCCCAATAAAAAACGTCCCCGACATTTTCGATTGTAACTTGAAAACAGATGATTTGATTTTGATATTTTTGACACAAATATTCTAGACACAACTGGCCATGAAACAACTATTTAACTTCCCACCTCACCGGAAGTCTGCTTTTGCACTACCTAAAAAAATCAGAATCAACAAAATATGGCATTTTGTCCAAAGCAGTAACGTTATTTAATCAAAATAACTCACAAGACATTTTTTGTTTACATTTCTGTCACTGGCTAACAGTTCGTTGATTTTGTTATTTCTGCAACAATCCACAATAAAAGTGTGAAATGTCGACCCATTAGTGAACACGGGCAACAACACGTTTTCTCCATTCGTTGGCAGCAGTGTCAATTAGATGTTCTGCACCAGACCAATCCAGGCTGTACCAGTCGCTTCTCGAATTTATCATCATTTTAACATTACACTGCTGCACGACAGTTAAAAATTGTACTTGACCAACAGCTGGGGCTCACAGATCCGGAGATATTAAATTTATTGACTTTTTTGGTTTATTTTGATGCACATTTTGCCCGTTTTGCTTTTCCCGGGTAGTGCAGAAGCACACATTGGGCTAGATGGAAACTTGAACAGCCTTTTGGTTGTATTAAAACATTCCTGTTAAAAATTGTTAAAATCTGATAATCCTTCCTCAAGTTATACTTAATAATGTCAGATATGTTTTTGACGTTTTTTGTTGATTTTAACACATATTCTGCTTGTTCTGCGTTTCCCAGGTAGTGCAGAAACAGTTGTTGGATGAGGTACAAAAATTAAAAGGCCATATGATGTTTAGTTGTGTCGGGAACGTTATTTTCAAACATTATTAAAATTACTTAATTTGTCTTCAAATTACAGTCAAAAATGTCGGAGATGTTTTTTATTGGGACACAGTGTATAATCAAATAACACTTACAAAATACATTCTGTTTAGATTTGTGTTACTTCAGCCGGTCGCTTCTTGTGTTCATCAACATTTCCAAACAGCTTCTGATAAACTCACTGGTGCATGACACCCCAAACATTGTAACTGAACATACTGAAGTCAGAGCTGTTGGCAGGCTTGCCGTGTATATGGATATCCATGTGTGTGGATATCAGACCAGCCATCCTGTGGATATATCCATGGATATTGTGTTGTCGCATTTGCTAATTAAAATGAATATTCAAGTGTTTGATTTCTATTTAATATTTTTTGTCTGTCGTTATTACTCTTTACTTTCTCGTTTATTTATGTTATTGAGTCAAAAGAATAATCAGTGACATCATCACGTCATTATTTTGTTAGCCTAAATTAATTTATGTGCACTATAGCAGCAACAGATCTTATCTAGCTATGGCGCTTCAATACTGTTGTTTGGGCAACAAACGGTATATCAATTTGTGAGATTATTTTCATTCTTTTTTATCAAACGGTGACAAAATGACAAACGTTTTGGATTCCTAACAAATTTAATGCTAGTAGAAAGTACAAATCAAGTGTTCTTCAAAGCGTTCACTCTATAAATTTCTTATATAGGTCCCTACCTGTAGGCGTAAATAAATGCAACATGCGTCTTGGAGAACAAAAATCCCAGCTGTTGCTGCGATGGGCCGACCGTACCGCCTATATCTAATGGCCAGTGTCCGACTTCCGGTTGCGAAAAGATAGCGATTTTCCAGAGTGACTGCAGTCCCACACAGATCTGGTGACGTTGCTATACTGGACGCTAAAATCAGTGCTAGGATAAGATACGGTAATTTGGCGCACGTAAGGCAAAAGCACTGCATTCCAAGTTGCGGCCAAAAAGCTGCAGATAGAGACATGGTTACTTTCGACAGCTTTATAGGTTCGGTATTTTCATGGACGCTGACCTGACGATGGGTACCCAAGTCACTCAGACATGTTCGAAGTGTTTTGCTGCCATTCGACAACTACGAAGCATACGTCGATCGGTGTTAAACGACGTGATGCAGTCGCTCATCGTGGCGCTGGTGTTTTCCAGGCTTGACTACGGCTCCGCAACTCTTGCCGGCCTTCCGAAGCAACTCATGGACAGGCTTCAGTCTGTGCAGAACGCCGCTGCACGGCTGATCTTCATAGCTTGTCGTCAGGACCACATTCAGCTGTTACTGCGCAGATAACACTGGCTTCGGATGCCAGAACGTGTTTCGTTCTGACTGGCAGTGCTAGTGCTAGTTACCTCCACGGCTCTGCACCCCCGGCTACCTGGCCTCAGATCTTCAGCACGTCGACGACTGCGCTCTTCGACTACATCAGCGCTGGTCGCTCCACGCACTGTGCGTTCTGCCATTGGCGACCGCACCTTTCCAGCGACTGCTGCATCGGTCTGGAACAGTTTTCCGGAGTCAGTCCGGTCATCGCCGTCGTTGCAAGTTTTCGCAGCAGACTGAAAACCGAACCTTTTGCCCGGTCTTACAGCTATGACTAAGAACGTCTCATTGGACTGACTACTATTACGTCACTTCACTGTTTAAACTTATTGTTACGTGTCTTTGTAGTCTCAGGACTTAACTCCGTGCTAAAGTTTATTCGTCCTTCATCATCATCATCATCATATTTCGCTTGTTCAGTTTTTGCAGGTAGTGCAGAAAACGGACGTTGGGTGAGGTGAAAACTTAAACGGTCATTTGATGCCTAATTGTGTCAAGCATATTTACCAAAAGCTATTAAAATCTAGTTATCGTTTTGGAGTTACAACAGATAATGCCAAGGATTTTTTGGTCCGTATCTCTGCAACCATGTAAGATAGAAGCAAAAATTGTAAAACTTCACATTTTGATAACCGCAAGAGGTACATGTCTAAAACGGCAACAAGAAAAACACCTCGTTTCACAGAACGTATTTCTAGTTCCTTGAAAATTACCCAGAAATTCAGGGGCAGATTTTCGCCTCATAAATCAAGATGCCTTGTTTGGTATCGGCCGCTCTAAATTTGACACATAAAATTTTGGCCAAAAAATTATTTCTGGTTGTAATTGGTTGCTGATTAATGTCAATCGTCATTAGTTAATTTTCAAAACAGTTCTAACGCAGTAATCACAGTTATTATTGTCTTTGTTTATGCACAACCTGGACGTCCGGTAATTTTGCTCTTGACATGATTCTGTCCCGTCACATCCAGGGCGTGGTAGAACAGTTGTATCTTCTCAGCAGGTTTTCGGCCGAGGATAGACAGAAGACGCTCGTTCTGATTGACGGATGTTCTCGCTGCTCTGATGTCATCCAAATCCACAACGTCGATAACCTTGTCCTGGAAGAGATAGTCGATAAGCCCACTTAGCGTCACGTCTAAGTTTTCCAGAAGGAACACGTAGTGTTCACGGATCCACGACGTATATTCAGTGTCCGGGTTACAGCCTTCAATGTTAACACGTAAAATAAACAATTAAACATGTTTCCAAATGTTAACTATTTGATTATTTCCTTCGAATTTTTGAGACAAAAACTTTTTGTTCTGATCGTGCATGATTGTAAGATTTAGGCCTAACTCACGCGTTTGATTGTGAAGTCTGCGCCTATTGCATATGCAGTTCAACATTGTAGGCCTACTAGGCCTATAGCTAAATCCTATAATATTTATATATGTAAAAACTCACCAGTTTAAAACTGCGTGTAATGACGATGTGATGACTTATAGGCCTATATTAGTTAAGCCTATATTAGGCCTATACGCTTATATCTGTTGTTTAACGGTACACATTTTGGGCTGTTCGGCCAAATCGGTAATCATTGGGCAAGTAGGCTTAATACGACAAATAACATCAAATGAAGAAGGCTTTAGACTATGTTAGTGATTACCAACTAAAGTCAGCTTGTAAGGACACCATATGCATAGCCCCATCTAAGGTTACCCAAATGATTTTTGCGGTTTTAAAGGACTGATATCATCACATCGTCCTTACGCACAGTTGTTAACTGGTAAGTTTTTTACATATATATTTGCTGGTTTATTGCCAAAAGTCGGGGAATGAGCCTGACGCATGTACGATCGAGCGCTATAGCAAGACCCGTATCTTTGCCTTTACATTTTAAAGGTAGAGCAGTATACCCCCGGTCGGGTACAGAACGTTGGATATGTCTACTGCAGCTGCTGTTCCTACTACGCTGCTGCTCATTATACCTGGAAATCAGGGTTGACTGTGGTAGACTTCGACTGACGTCATCTAACTGCCAAACTCTCAACCCGCATCTCTGTCAGATGTAAGGATCTTGGTGATGTTTGTTGTACAAGCCGAGGTGTAGCCCATTTTGTTGCCATGGAAACAAGGGTCGGTCGGGGTAAAATTCAGTTAGCAGCATTTGATGGCCCATTTCCGAAAACTCCCCCACAGATGCAAAAAATCTCGCAGATATCTGTTACACAAGCCGAGTTATAGCCAATTTTGTCCCCAATTTCGTTGCCATGGCAAAAGGGTCGGTGGGGGAAAATGCGATTTGCAGCATTCGACAGCGCATCCCAAAAAAACCCTATAGGCAAAAAAATCTTGCAGATATCTTTTACACAAGCTAAGTTATAGTCAATTTTGTCCCAAATTTTGTTGCCATGGCAACGGGGGTCGGTCGGGGAAAATGCGATTGGCAGCATTTGATGGCCCATCCCCAAAACCACCCTATAGGCGCAAAAATATCGCAGAAATCTTTTACACAAATTGAGCTATAACCAGTTTTGTTCCAAATTTCGTTGCCATGGCAACGGGGTCGGTCGGGGAAAAATGCAATTGGCAGCATTTGATGGCCCATCCCCATAAACCAGCCCCTCTATAGGCGCAAAAATCTCGCAGAAATCTTTTACACAAGCGGAGTTCTAGCCAATTTTGTCCTAGATTTCGTTGCCATGGCAACGGTGGCCAATTGAGGGTAAAGATAAATGTCACTGTTAATTAGGCCGACCTTAAAAGCCATACCCTAGAACCAAAAATTACGACTCTATCTTGTACACAACCTAAGTTGTGACATTTTAAAGAATTTTTAAATTTTTCCCATAGGCGCGATTGTAATTTTTTTCGAATTTTTCGAATAAATAAGTCAAAAATTAAATTATTATTTTGTAACAGTAAAAAGGCACTTCCTTGCGCAGAACCGCGTCATTTGACGTATTAATCGTAAAAATCGGTCTAACGGACTCACCTGTAGGCGAGTTCAAGAATCAAAAAAGTGTAGTAAATTTCGAACAGGGGAGTGTATATTTCCCATAGACTTTGAAGGTCGTCCTTACAACACTCACACTATCGTGTAAGGTGTGATCTACAGCGTTTAAAACGTAAACCCCAACAGACATGGTTGTAATTTTGCGACGTTTACCTGCGACTGTGAAATGGCAAAGTAAGGACGCTTGCAAAAAAACTAGACACAGTACTAGTCGTTCTATCGTTTAACAAGTAGGGCAGAGGCAAGAAAACTGTTAGTTAAGGTCTGAAAGATGTCATTTATTGCTGTTGTTATATGCGTAATATAAGAATATATAAAACACGACAAACCTTCCAACACAATCCACTGATGAACATCTAGCTGATCGGTACTTTTCAGCGCATTCAGGAAACAGTCAAAGAAATCGTCAGTTTGTGACAGCACAATGTTCAGTAACTCCTCAGCAGCTCTTATTGGCAGGTCGTTGTTGCAAAGCGATTTGATTTGGTTGAACTCCTTATCGTTCAGTGCACCCCGCTGAAAGAGATGGTTTGCAGTTTTTCTGGCATCCAGTTTTCTTTTCAAATCTCCAATAATGGCCCGAATGCGACCTTGCAACAAACATTTGATCTGGCAGTGCCAAACTGGTTGAAGAAGGTTTGATAATGTACCACTGCTAACAAACGTAGTTTGTACTGAATGAGGGCTTTGATTGATAACCAGTGCAATATGGCAATAAATAGCCTGCGCTGGAAATAAAAATACGCAAGATTTGTGTGAGCAAATCATAATTTAGAGTCGTCTACTCGTCTTCGACTTAGAATGACACACGACGTTACCAAAGTGTAATAAGTTAAGAGAAGCTGCCTATCTAGGCCTAGGCTACAACACAATGTATGTAAAACTATGAGACTTGCATGCTATTAACCAAAACTGCCAAGAACTGCCCAAACAGTTTCAGGCATAAAAGTTTTAGTCGCATAATATTATGTAGCCCAGTAGACACACTTTAAGTATTCGGTTGTTCAGACACTCGATGCTTGAGGTTCCTAGTTTGGGCCTGTCAAATAAGAAAGTAATTAAGTAAATAGTAAGTACTTAATATTCGTCAGCGCGAATTTAAGTCACAAATCTATAGGCCTAGCCTATGCACATTGTACAGCCTACATCGACCTATGTTAGTTAATACGTAGGCCTACATTATGCATTAGTTTTGGCTGAAAAACTCTCACGTTTATATTTCATCTCATCTTCCGGTTGCTGCTGCTGCGACGACGGAAGTTCCGCAGTCTCTGACTGGTTGAGTTCCACCAACCTTGACTCCATTTTCCTGAACTTAGCTGCGCTGACAACAGCTTCGTTGGAGCGTCTTTCGAGCTCCTCTTGAAGCAGATGAATGCATTGCTTCATCACGCGTTCTCGTTTCATCAGCAGACTTTCAAGCGGAGACATTTCGTGTTGCGGATGCGAGTCTGGTGATACCCCATTAGCAACAGGAGCTGCGGGCACTCCAGGGCCCGAGTCTATTTCGTCACTCATAATTTACATCTGAAATTAATTAACAAAAAACGTAATATCACAATTTTCCAAATATTTGATAGCCAACATCATGATGTCATTCATACGAATACGGTGCGGTATGAGCGTATGACAGACAGGACAGACAAACAAACAATCTATCCGCGCATTACAGTAAGATACATCAATAAATGTTACACTGTAGAAGGGAAGACAAATAAAACTGCCACTGAAACGTTACATTGCTTATAACATACGAGAAGTCCAGCGATCGCTAGAATAGCCGACCGTACTGCTGATTATAGATCTGCAGTTTGGCCGTAATGCGTCGTGCATTTTTGGGAAGGGGTGGTATTTAAAAAACAAATGTCTGTACAGGGGTCGGCGATAATAGCGTTGGATAGGCCTTCGGTAAGTTTGTAACTTCCTGTAGGCTATCAGTGGTAACCATCTCCTTATCTGCAGAGGTTTGGTCGCAATTTGCAACTCAAGTATTTTGGGAGGGATAGTACTCAGTAGGCCTACCCATGTTTGGTGTTATGGTGGCATTAGATAAAAAAGTGAAAAATGTGTACAGTTTACGCTATGTAAATTTTGGGGGTCGGAACAACTGTTTTTGGAAATCATGTATAAGCGGTCGGCGACGGTACCATTGGATAAAGCGTTCGTTAGTTCCAATAGGCTGCCGATAGTATAACCTTACCTTTAACTGAAGCGGTTTGGCCACAATTCGCAATGCAAGTATTTGAAGTGCAGTCAGTACCCCCGTCGTAGGTAACGAGAAGTCGTAGGGAGTCCAAATTGGTACAAAAAACGTAGCGGTGGGGCAACCGTACTTGTTCCTTCTGACGATGTTTTTTTTCGTACGACGTAGGCCTACCGTTTAGCCACAATACGTACATCACAGACGATAGGCGACAAAGAGACAAACGGACGACACATCGTACATAATGCTCGACCGAGTACGTTTGGCTAAAACAGTGACAAGGCTATTCTGAATTGCCTACCTGGTTACCTATTTTGGTTTGTTGTCGAACGGTATCTTTCTGACAGGTAGGCCTATAAAGATGAGCATTAGCAACGGGAAGCATTGATCGAAGCACCAACCAAACGCCACTAACACTGCGATGTTATGAGTACCCGCAAGGTTAGCATATGTTATGCATGGCAGACCAATAAAAGCCAACCATAATTTCTGAAATGCAGCAATTTTTTCGCCATGCACGTAGGCCTATACTTACTTAACAAAAAAGATTCAGTCTACGTTTCCAGTAAATTTCATTTTTATATTGTTTTATTTAATTCAAAAAGTATAACTATTTAAACTTAAAAGATTATTTTTAAAGTGCACAAGTAATATAAATGCGATTGTGATTTAAAATAGGTTTAAATAGCATGCTGTTTTAAATATTATTCATAATCTTTGTATATTATTTTGTTGGGATTTGCTACAATGTTATGTTGCCGTTAGTATTTTTGGTAAACTGAGTAGGTAACCCGACGAGCAAAGGCTTAAAGCTACAGAAATAATAGCAAAGACGGTGTTCTAGCAAAAACTGGAGTTTGATTAGCGCATTGCAAACCTTTAAAAAGTTGATCTTTAAAAAGTTGACGAGTACGATACCAAAATGTGATTATTTTTGGAAAAATTCAGGCGCGACTGCATGCTCACTCAAAAAGTTATTTTTATAGCCTAGAGTTTAGTTGTTGTATCACTATATTAGTTGTTTTACTGAAAATTGCAGAAAAATTGCAATGCTATGCCGTGCGAACATTCACGTACAGAATGTGAACTTAAAGTTTGGCTGAATTTCGTTCTGCCGTTGGTGATATACACACATTTTTCTAGGAGATTGCTTTTTATAAGCGCACCGTATATACAAAACGATGCTGCAACCAGTCAGGTGTGACAAAACAGGCATCAAACAGATCAATACGCTCATGGCGACGTACATGTACGGTTAGATATAATTAAGCATGTAGCAACTTGCATGGGCATTTGCGTGCCAAAAACGAAACTCGTAAATTTCGTTCTGCTTTGTTTATAGTTTACTGGCACGAGAGCACATTAAACATTGCAGTGCTGAAAACTCACAGACTTTCGTAACTGTTTGAGATCAGCTTGTTTAGGCTATAAAGGATACAAAAATAATGTTGTATATGCCTATGCAGTATTCCAAACCACGGTGGCTTACTTATGGGGTGTTTACACCATCCAGCAAACGTCCAGCAAACGTCCAGCAAACTTCCAGCAAACGTATTCAAAATACACGTGCTAATGCTGGACGTTTACTGGATCGTGTAAACACCCTATTACGCAAGTCCATTTTAGAATTAACTTCCGCAACCTCCGGGTTTTCCACCGTATGGTATAACGAAAAGTCTACAGCATTTTTTGGCCAAAGTGCATACAGTTGGGTGAGAATATTTCCATTTAACAAGAGCGTTAAAAAAACGTAAAAAGATTAAAAGTAAAACGTTCGATCTCTTTTTTTGTCTCTTTTCCTCTTCATCCTTTTTCACTGCGTAGAATGACTGGGAAAAACGACGTTGAAATTACGTGTTACTTTTGACGGAAGAGTCGTGGCTTTTTTACCGATACGGGTGGAATCCCCGAATTTGCAATTTCAAGTCGACTGCAGTCCGCGGGGCGACTAAAATGCAGGACCTGTCAAATCTAGGACCATGTAAATGACGTACCAAATTGCAAGGCTGAAAAATGCAAGACCTAAAAATGACTGGCTAAATTGCAGCCCTGGAATAACCTAAAAAATGATGGATCAAATTTTGAAAAGTGAAAAATACAGGACTAAGTCGTTTTTATTCAGATATTATAGGCCTAAGTGTTATTTAACCAAAAGTTTAAACAGTATTTAAAATCCGATCGTCTACACGTACCGGTAACTCAATTACACTCGATTCTACTTAAAGTCCGGCCCGGTCCTGCTTTAGGTAAATCGATTAACCCAGCCTACTAACCTTAGCGAGAACTGAAGTAGATCTAAAGTTACATGACTGCAAGAGTGGCCAGGTATTGTGCCAGGTAAACTCAGCCTCCTATCCTTACTGTGAAGTGATGAGGCCTCATATGTGCTGGAACACTATTAGGTCGACCACATCCAACACTCGTATGTATGTGTAGGCAGGCTGGTTGTGTCACTCCAACTGTCAGACTGCTATTGGTTGACAACGGCCTCTCTTACATATGATATGGGCGTAACAGTGTGCACCGCAAGTAGTAGCACGTTGTATATAGATAGACAGTGTCATGGCATTGTGAGGCAACGTATAAGCGAACACCTGCTGTGTTAAGCCTCGCAGTCACGATCATGTGACTGCTATTCTTTAAAGCCTGAATGCTTTACGTAAACCATCGTCATGCACACAGCCGAAGTACGGTAACTGCGCCGCAGACAGCCTGGACATTTTGTATATCGATGCGTGTGACATTCTGCTACAATAGTACTGTTAGTGATTGACGTAAGTTAATGTACGTGGAAATATGTTTGTATTACAATCATGATTGTCGCTGCACTGCTTCGTCACCTGTTTTGTTATAGAACATTCTATTGTCGGTAGCTACAAATAAAGAAGGCCATTTTTAGTGATTCTTGTTTTTAGCTTCTCACTTTTCTTTGCGCCGTACATGTAGGTGTTGCTTTGTATACTGGTGCAAATATGACATACGCAGACGTATGAAAATAGTTAAGTGAAACAGTGCCACCAGACGACACGTGTTGGTTCAAGAAGACCAGCGTGTCATTCAAGCTGCAAAACAATGCACCTGCATTGCAAAATAATTTTATGGCATGCAGGCCTTAGTACATCGTACGGCTTAAACAGGGTGCACGAATATGATCGACAGACAGAGAGAGAGAGTCAGACCGCACTACAGAGAAATGTGTCTTAATAGGCGAAATGGCTTACACTGATGTCGCCTACTAAATGTTGCTGTTTCTCAGCTGCAGAAGCATGACAGCGAGCGAACTTTTGCATCTATCCGCATTACCTGTGCTGCTACTAATAGGAACCGTGGAAGAAGCAATCCATGTAGCAGGTAAGCACACGGCATACCTTGATAGACTGGTTCATTACCTCCGCCGAAGAAAAACGTTAAGCTTTTTGATCTGTTCGTTTGCAAATTTCTCTCCGTGATAAGCCAGAAAGTTATGCATTTTTGTGGTTAAACGTTTTTGCATGACTTGTTCAGATTTTGACTGCGATCGATTCATTCGTTTTCTGTATTCTGTACGCATTCATGATAACAAATACGTAGGCCTATACGTACACTAGCCAGTGAGCTTCTTACATGAGACGGACTCAAGACCTTTAGGCCTACAATCTTAGAAGTGGCGGCTGATTGGTAGCCCCCGGAGCTAATGATACCGCAGCGCACTATGCGGCCATCCATTGCCAGCGAACAATTGGACCCGCGGTTTGCAGCCAGTAGACATACCACCGCCACAGTAGGCCTTTACCCCGTAGCCCGTAAACAATGTAATCATGTTTTTTTGTTAACAGGCGTGGAAGTAAAAGCATGTCCCGGTGCGATTGCGACGCTGCCGTGCTACTCCACGAAGCGCCAGGGCGTCGACTGGAGATATCGAGCCAGTTCTACGTCTCACGGTAGCTACGTCGTCGCCAGCGGTCACGTTCAGAGCCGGTACCAAGACAGATTCAGACTAAATCAGACGACTAAGTTTCAGCATAGCCTTGTCGTATTGGGCGTACAACCTCACGACCAGGGGCTCTATATTTGCATTGAAGACGCCGGACTGGGGCCAAGGCACCAGCATTTTCTTACTGTCAACGGTCAGTCAATTATACGCCGTTTACATGATCAAGCGAACATCCAGCAAACATCAAGCAGGCCTGATGGAACCCCGCCCCCTTACTACAAATGTAGGCTTATATGCTTAGCCCACAGCTTAGCCCACAGCTGATCACAATTACAACCCGCCCGCTCTCCTAATTAGAATGCTAATTACCATAGCTCGTCGAGCTAGCTGGATTAATGCTGGCAAACATCGAGCAAACATCGAGCATCGAGCAGACGTCGAGCATTTAGCACGTGTATTTTGAATACATTTGCTAGACGTTTGCTCGACGTTTGCTCGATCGTGTAAACGGGGTATTACTGGCTTATGAATGGACTTGGAGCGCCTACAGAGCGACGCAACTGAACCGAACTAAACTGGCACGGTTTAGTTTTTGACGAACTGACTACTAACGAGCCCATTGTTCATTGGTTGACGAGTACGTGTGCCTAGTCACGTAGGTTACCGACGACGGTAGACGATGCTTATTGTAATACATTACTGCTTGTTCATTGGTCAGTTCGTAAAAAAATAAAACCGTGTCAGGTAATTTAATGAATCAGTTCAGTTCAGTTAGGGCCTACGTCACTCCGTAGGTTACGCTTGCAAAAACTGTACTTCGAAATTCCAACGTTGCATTTCGCAGCTTTTTCCCCATAAAGTTAATACGAAAACGTTTTTACGCGCGAAAGCAGAATGCTTCGCGCGTCTTTGCCATCGTCTGGGCGTCTGGGCGTCTGTCCGTCTGTCCGTCTGTCCGTCTGTCCGTCTGTCCGTCTGTCCGTCTGTCCGTCCGTCCGTCCGTCTGCGATCTGTGTCAAAACGGTGCAAGCTAGGAT
>Ga0209454_1000840_pt1 | contig 17371 bp, 7 predicted proteins | sample WorMetHERISLAND1_2_FD_187400 | JGI IMG/M metagenome (GOLD analysis project Ga0209454, IMG submission 187400) | Marine gutless worms symbiont microbial communities from Max Planck institute for Marine Microbiology, Germany - Olavius geniculatus... | ecosystem: Host-associated > Annelida >... | reverse complement strand
GGCAGCGGGGGGCAGCGATAGTAAGAATGGCGTCAGACACCAACGGGCATTGAGCCCACGGTTGTCGATGATGATGATGATGATGATGATGATGATGATGAAATAAATAAATAATTATGACCATGACAGCTACAGTATACGGTATAAAAATGGAGAAAGCTGCCGCTGTGCGTACAGTTAATGTACGCGATAAATGGTCAGCCATGGGTGCATGCTTTTACTTCATGATCTGCGTTATAGTTACTTACGTGCGGATAAGCGCAGCATCCGTATCTGCCTGCGTACTGTCTGCAGCAGGCAGCCCCGGGCGTGGGACACTGCGAATGGTCAGGGCAGACGAGACCGACGTTGTTCTTCTCGGTGATCGCCTGTGGCTTGGCGACGTTCACAATCGTTCTGTTGATGGCTGGATCGCAGCGATGCTGTTTCACATTGCAGCGGTGACCGTGTGGACAACATGTTCTCCCGTCAGCGCAACAGACCGCCTGTCGTCAATACATTCTCAGCTGCAATCAGCTGATTTGAAACCAGCTTGTTTTTCATTTCCGACTTTTACATTTTTTTGTTCAGTGCACACAAAACTCGTGTAGTTCTACATTCACCGATAACTGAAGGTCTGTAAAAACACTGTCGTTCTGCTGGCAATAATTACACTGTGCGAAAACGCTAAATCATGATTTTAACTGCAAATCTGGTTATGCGGCTTAGGCCTGTTGTTATTAGGACAAGTTTGCTAATGACTCTTGTCTCCGTAATCAACACTAAATTACGATCTTTATTTGCATATTAATTTATTCGTTCTGTTTGCAGCCATTAGTAAGGATGTGTTGAGAAACAGTGATGATGTGATCGACTAACGTTGGCCATGATGCAGCAGCCCCAGTTTCCACTGCGCATCTGACAACAGGTTTCATCGTCTTCACAGACCCACTGACAGCCCGGACACGCCTTACGACTGACGGCGCCATCCTGTCGACTGACCCCCTGCAGTGCATTGGTTGTTAGACACAGCACCAGCAGCATAGGTAGCGTCATCATGACAACGACAGGTGCTCTCATCGTTGCAGTCTCATACGCCTGCAATTCAGCCATATGGTTTCAGTCTCCATCCGTCTCGGTCTCCAAAGGTGTTAACTAGCGGCGTCGTGGGTTTAAAAAATAAGATGGGAAAGAAGTTAGAATTTTTTGACAGATAGTTAGTTGCAATTTCCGATGCTAAAAAATTGAAGGTGCTCAAAACTTTAATTTTTTCTCTAAATTTCGACAAAGTCGGGGAAATTTGAGCACTAAATTTCGTATCTTTTGGAAAACAAATTACGCAGAATTAACTATGGGTGCTCAAAACTTTAATTTTTTTCCTAAGTTCCCCAAAACAGGAAATATTCAGCAGCAAATTTCATATCCTTAAAAAATTACGACAAGAAGCACATTTATCGAGAGTCTAAAAATTAACAGGGCAATTTCCTCCCACGACGCCACTGGTGCTAAGTTTACTTCTAACGTTTCGTGTGGTCTCTGCTCGATCTGAAAGGTCTTATGTCTGAACTACTAGTTCATTGTTCAGTTTATTCATTTTAGTTCGCGAAACGTAGTAAGCGGGTGCAGTTGCTTAAGTAATGCATTTTATTTTCATTTTATTGTACATAGTCTATGCTTTCTCAGAATATAATTTCAATCAGCAAAATGTGTACGTAACACATAAACAATTTTAATATTAAACAGTTTAATTTTTCGCAAAGTAAACCCGAGTGACTTTACAGTTACATGATTAAGAAAGGTAATTACGTCTAATAAGTAATAATAACAATACTAAAAGTCTTTACAGATACAAGCCTACAGAAGTGTATAATGAGAATTCGATCTATACCCACTGACAAAGAATTATGCCTGCTTCTAATAGCACGATCACAGTTGATGATCGCCGGTGACTGAGCTTTATACTCGGTCATGTACGATTAACATAACTCGACTACAGCTGACGCTGGTGTGAGGTAGGCATATACACAGAGTGGCATCAAAAAAGCAAGCCGATTAGTTCAGTTTTGTCATAACTGCGTCACGATATTGACTAATATTCGAAATTATTTAACAACACATTCAGTAGCAGACTTTAATTTGTGATGAAGTGATCACGAGTTTGTGCAATATTAAAATTATTAATGTCAGCTTGGGAGCACTAATTGTACCAAAGCATTTAATAAAGTTTCGAATGACCAATCAAACAAACCAGCATCATTTTCGTTGATGATTGACTATCACTTTATTGCACATTTCCAAGGAAATCTGCCAATGATAAAAAAAGTCTTGCTAATCGACCAGCATTTGATTGGCCCAAGTTGGCGGTTTGACTTGGCGGTTTGCTTTTTTAAGGACCACCATGTACATAAACTCGGCTGATAGGTTTAGCCAGTGTGAAGTTGTGAACATGCATTATCACGTGCACATCTGTACCGCAGTGTTAGTCATTTACTCATAAGACAATTACTATGTTGTCACGTGCTTTTGCCGGCGAAAACATAAATTATTTATGTTTCCACGTAGAGCCACAGCATCCTGCTCATGACGACCAACTGACATTGCTTTGTTAAAATGACTAAAAACAACCATTTTAGAAGTTGCCCATGTCTGTGCAAGCTATAGGCCTACTGACGCCCTGGAAGTATGACGATTAGGCTAAAATGCTCCGGCGTTTCACTCAAGCCCTAAGTACTTCGATTTAAATGCTTTCATTTACATCAAAAACAACACAATTGTCATGAAAATAATTCACCTGTAAAATGTTTAGAAGTCAGTAAAACATTTATGTGTATTCACGTATAGTAATTATGCGAATTTCACGCTTACTGCCTTAACTGCATTCATACTACATGATGTTTAGGCCTACGTGATACAACGTGTCGATAGCCTATAGACTATGCCTATATCCTGACTAGGGGTGCAGTCAAGCTTGACCAAGCGAACGACAATATAGAAGCTCACTGAGTTAAATAGGTCAGCGGTGTAGTCCACATGACCGGCCGTCGACGAGCGTGGAAATAAATTTGTAAAACCACTGTCAGTACAGTATACACGTAGGAAAGCCAGCGTAATAGAATTGAGCGGAAGTCACGGTCAGAGTCGGTCAGAGCATGTAGCTGGTCCAGTAGACGACGTTGAAGATGACGAAGGCGAGCGGGAACAGTCTGCGTGAGAGTCGGTCGATGTTGTGAGCTCGCCGCTGCTCGACGGTCATCAGACTACGATGAAGACGGAAGCTGAGTTTACGCACCGGTTCAGCGACTGACGGCAGCAGGTGCGACGGCGACGCCGGCGACGACGACGACGTCACCTGCGAATAGCATATGTACAACATATCAAAGTAGTGAAGTTTGGGCTTAAGGCCCAAAGGTTCCTAGAAGTCTATATAAGTTCTCGTGGTGTAGTGGTTAGAGTCAGGAATTAGGCCAGCGGTTTCAAATTACGGTTATACTTTTAAAAAAAATTTCGCTTTTGTTCCATAGTTCGCAAGGTGAACTTCACCTTTTGTGAAAATATGCTAAAAGTGACAAAAATGAATCGAGACTCTGCTTTGCCACTTATTCAGTGGAAACTTTGAGGCTGGATAGTGGATATAGGAGATGCCCAAAAATGCATTCATATAATTTGATAACACTGCGTACACGCCTTGCCGGCGTTAATTTAGCATTGCGAGTGCCGACATTTTGTTCTTCTGATGCATGTGCACGGATCTAACACAATGAATGACAAGAACTAAGTAAAAGATATAAAGAATAACTGAAGTGAAGTGAAACAGAAACGAATTGGAAACGCTTCACAATAAGATAAGATAGGTCTAATGGTCAAGATGGACGCAGATGCATGTGAACCTCTATGTCTATATCGCATTAGTGTAGCATAGGCTTACTACACACGTCTAGTAAAGCTGAAAGGGTAGACCGACAGACATACCGGCGCTGTTTTGTCGGACGGCTGAAGCTGTGAGGCGCCGCTCGTTGACGGAGGCTTGAGACCATCAGCCATCTGCTGCTGCTGCTGCTGCTGCTGCTGCTGCTGAGTTGGTAAAGATGAAGGCATTGGCATAGACGCCATGGAGCCGCGGCGGGCAAACACCGCGGCGACCGTAGCGACGCTGGCCTTACGTCTCAGTGACGCCCACGCAGCAGCCGCCCTCGAGCGCCGGTCATCCCGCCGCGACCAGACGTTGACCACAGCGAACTCGATGAGCGACGCGAACGCAAAGACGAGACACGACGACATCCAAACATCGATCGCCTTGACGTACGAGACGCGCGGCAACTGACCCTGTGACGCGGCCGACTGCATCGTCAGCGTTAGCACGCTGAGCAGACCGAGGTTGACGCGAGCGACCACGGCGTCCACGCTGATCCAGAACGACACCCAGGACAAGATGACAGTCATGACACTCGTGATGTAGTACTGCATCAGGAAGTACGACAAGTCACGTTTGACGAAGAACAAAACCTCGAGGCACGGGAACGCACCGGGCGGATAGACTGCGCACAAAACAAACGACCATTTAAAACGAACGTATGGTAGAGAGAACGAGGTGTAACTAATTACATTTTAGGCATTTGTACAGCTGAATAAAGCAGTGGTGTATGTTAAAGACCATGCGGGCTTAAACTTTGCAAAGAAAAAATTTTAAAAATCGTTTCAAAACAAGGCATGCAAAATTACGTCAGCCTTTACGTTTTTATGTTTTGGTGGTAAATAAAAATCTGTTGAGTTGACGTTAAAATTCATCAAAATGTGACTAGCGCTCAGGCTTCATTCGAACTCGCGTGGAGCTCTCTGCGCTCTCGCTCCTCAAGACCATAGCTGAATTACGGGGAAAAAGAAAAAAACAGAACGCGATAGAAAGAGAAGTAAAACAGAATAGTAGAAATAGAAACATAATAAAAAGAAATAAGATGGCTGAACTCTCTCACTGCGTAATCCTCCTTAGGCCTATGCTAGGCTACTAAAAAAATTGGTTGAGAAAACTGTTTAGCCGTTTAGTTGGCACAAAAAATGCCCTTGTTAACGCAGTGAATTCAAGGCTGGAACAAAAAATATTTTGTTTCCATTTTATTTTCGTTTTACATACGTAGGCACTGGACAGTCACGAATGACTAGTGATATGCCAAACCTAGGTTTACCTTCCCAGCCAGCCGCAGATTATCACCACCCACTGCCTATTTGTTACTCGACAGCGACCGGATGGGGAGTCAAACCGAAGAACGTTTGGTCGAAAGTCCAACACGCTAACTGCCAAGCCACAAAGCCATCTTCTCTGTAGACCTAGGCCTATGTGTGGAAACAGAGATATATAGTTGATGACTGACTGGAAGTGTCGTTGTAAGAGCAGTCCTCCAGCACGAAGTCGTGGATGACCATGTGAGGCAGTTCCTTGCCGCCCGGGTCAAACTGCACCGCCTTCTTCTTCGGATGAAACCACTTGTACTCGACAACCGACGAGTCGTACCCATCTGTACGTACACAGTAGTATTGATCAAATAATTGTAAAGCGACAACGACTGAAAAGAGAGTACCTCAAGAAAGTGCGGCATGGTAAGCCTAACAGTTTAGTAACACAAAAAGGCACACTTTCGCACTGGCTACTGCAGTACTGCAACTTTGATTTTTAGACGACATTACGCGATATGCACACATCGTGTCCCGTAAAAGATATATACTACTATTTTTAGGATAACTAAGTGTTGCTGACGTCCTTAAGTTTTATGCGACTGTGATATTTTGTGACACGTTCGATTTCTTGTCGGTTATTTATATTTGTGCTTGTTTGTGCACAAGACCGTGAGTTTTTATGTTGTGCGACAAAGTTCATATAATAACGAAATCTTACAGCTTTCGATTCTCAGTGGACATCCTTGAGTGTCCATCGGGTACGACTGAAGTCCCATTGGACAGCTGAACCGGGCTGTTACTCTGCGCCACACATAACAAACACCGTAGTTACACGCATATAAAAATGTTGTAAAATATTATTTAAATGTCTTTATGTTTTTAATATATGACATGCAACTACGTCTAAAATATTTGTAAAATTTCGCAAATATCTTACAAAAAACATTTCTAAGCAAATCGCGCACAGATTGCAAGTATGCACTGCTTGAAAATTAAAATGTTGCAAAAATGTTTTTGGGGGTGTAGTGATAAGTAGGCCTAAAACACTTTTGCTGGTCAAACCGTATAAAATGTTTTAGCCACGGGCGGTCGAGGGCTTCTAAAAAGTTTTGATGACAACATTTTTACTTTACATTATAACCACGGCATAGAACAGCTGTTGCCCTTAACAATAATATTACAGCAAAAAAACTATTTTACGAATAAGCTATGAGAAAAGTTCAAATTCCTAAAAATAAAATAAGCCCATGTCACACATTTAACACTAGAAAGGTATGCACAACAGATTTCAGAATGTGCAATAAAGACTCACAAGTATAGCCAACCTACTATGCACAAAAAACTCAAAAAATGTACAGAAACACCTTCAAAAAATTAAATAACAGTATTTTTGACATTTTTAAAATACATTAGCTGTTAATTTGACAGAAGTACTTACTTGGCGACGTACCAGACGTGGCCAGTGTCGTGCAGCCGCATCATGCGATTGGCTGTCGAGACGTCGTGAAAACTCGCCATCTTCTCGTTGCGAAATACCACCTCTGGGATCCAGATTCGATTCCAGGCCTTGTCCTCCAGCTTCAACATCGTGCTATTGTAGTTAGCGGCCGGATTGAAGCTCAGCCGCGAGTCGAGCCATTGCTGCCGCAGATACATACTCAGCGAGTAGTCCTATATACACAGGCCGCAACCACCTGCCTCTGTCAATCACTTGGCCATATATACCAGCCATATCATTTCATCAATTTAGCACAGTCATATACAGTATGAGTAGGTCTTACGCTTTTCCCACAAAGGGATGGCTAGACTGAGTTAGCCTTGATGGCTTGATTAAATATCAAGATAATATATCCGCAAACTAACTAGACTCAGTAACGTAAAGTAGCTTCGTTAATGTGCCCAATAACTAGTAACAGGCAAAGACGCTCATATAAAGGCTCTGGTCTGCTACTTTTTAGGTATGCGGCAAAGATGGACGCTTAACATGACACAACCAGCGTGAGCTTATGAGATCTACCAAAGGCTGCCAAAGACTGGAGACGTTCTGGCGGACGTCCACATCACACCTGGCTATGCATCCTGAAAGCAGACAACCATCACCCACTGAACTCAGCGTGGCGACACGCCCAAGATCAAGCACGTTAGAAGACGGATGAAACTTAGAAGCAATTCCTAAAAGCAGCCTCGCTCCAGTCAGCGGCACGACAGTTATGACGATGACGACGAAAGCAATGAGTATACTTTTCGGTTTTATCAACTTATTAACACTTACGAAGAAGAACGCCGTCTTTATGCCGATTACCAAGTGCAAAAAATTTCGGAATTCAGCTAGAAGTATATAGTAAAAGTAGGACTAGAAGTAGAAGGACTGTGGAATTTCCCTGGAAATAGGCCTACGATAGAATGATACTGTGCTTATTGAGTTAGAATGCAGATGATATCGATTATTTCTACCATGCGTAATTGGTGCGTGCATGAAAAATTGTCGACTTACCATAGTCTGCTCACTGAGCTCGAAAAAATAGTTGATGAAAATGCCGACTTGGACTTCCGTTGGACCTGCACACGGAATAGACGGCGATGCCTCAGTGAAAAAAAGGCGCATCGTACTTAGAACTCCTCAGTTTATCGTGAGACTGACTCACTGGCCGTACGTGCTGTTTAAACCTATAACACGTATGTGCTCAAGTAAAAGAAGATTTAGCATAAATGAACCATAATTCATTGCGTAAAGATTATTGCCTTTGACGATCCCCCTTTGAAGCACTTTTAGGCGGCGACCGGTAAACCGAATAAAGTATACTCGTAAAACCGGAACTGGCCGGAATGCAACAACCGGCACTTCTAACCGACTTCCAACAGTCTACATAATAAGAGCTTGCACCCGCCGTTTCTCACTTAGCAATTATTTACCGTAACTATCACCAGTACTCAACAAGCATACCCAGTATCTACGAAGGGATAATCAAGCTGAGTTAGCGTAAAGCCTTTCCAGCAATGGCTAGGAAAAGATTTTGTGCATATAAGTCAGTCTCCAAGTAATGCAGCTACACGAACCATGTAGACCTAAAATGAATTAGTTACACGTCTTTTGTTTCAAATTTCTTGTACAGGGTTCAGCAAAATAGTGGAATCCTAAAGTTTTTCGCTGTTTTCTTAGCAACCGTTTAGAATTGTAATTTGAAATTTTTACAGATTCATTTACCAAAACCTTCTAAGTCTAACTGCCTAGTAAAATGTGATTCTGTTGAAAAACGACGAAGTTACAGATTTTTAACATGAGCGCCTACCGATTTTTCAGCATTCAAAAATGTTCCGGCAACAACACCAATTTAATAACGTCGTTGAACAACACAGTTAAATAATGATCACAAGCCATAATTCCATTGTCACTGCGAATGTTCGAAGTGTCCACCGCCAGTTCCAAGCTACAACACCAGCCTCCAGTCGCCTTATTTGAGAAATCTTTTACGCCTTGTCAATCGGTCCCTGTGGCAGGTTGTTTCAGATAACCTGAAACGCTTCCTTGAGTTCGGCGCATGTTTACCTCCGCCAAGGAGGTAGTGTTTTTGCCGGTTTTTGTTTGTCTGTTTGTTTGTTTGTTTGTTTGTTTGTCTGTGTGTCAGCAAGATAACTCGAAAAGTTATGGACGGATCTTTCTGAAATTTTGAGGGTATATCGAGCATGGCATAAGCTACCAGTGATTTAATTTTGGGGGTGATCCGGCAGGAATCCTAGATTCTGGATCACTTTGAAATTTTCGTTACCATTGCGTTAAAGGGGGCATAAAGGAACCGCTGGCAAAGCGAAGATGGTGACGCCACCTGGCGAATAACATTGCCTTGGCGGAGGTACCTGCGGGCTATGACTGCTTTCTAGTTTGGCTTTGTTTTAAGCTTGCAGTAAGCCTCCAACATTGCACCCCATACGTGATAGTCCATTGGGTTTATATTCGGCGAATTTGGAGGCCATTGGTCTTTTGTGATGATATCTGGACAGCTGGCCTGCAGCCAGTTTTGTGCGCTGCGTGGCGTTGCGCGCTGTGTATACGTCTTCCGAAAATAGTAAAATCGGTTAACAAACGTCATAAGTTACAAGCAAAAACAGAATGATGCGGATGCTCGTAGTCACTCACTGCAGGACAACTTCATTCTAATTATCGTCGGTTGCTGCAACTCACTGGTGTGATGACCACATCGTGTTTATCAGTATTGGGTGCATGTGTTAAAAATAGCCCTTAGGCCTAAGCCTACTTTACAACAGCTAGCAATTGTATGGTATCAAATCGACACTTACGAGCATTTAAGGTCGGTGGCGGCAGCCGTTCGTAGTTACGCAACAAACGACGCACCAGTCTTCGACTGAATGCATAACACATAACACAAATAGTTTAACGACGAATCTACATCGTGGGCCAAATAAACGCACCACTTTTATTTTTTTGAATAGCACCGTGAAACATTGGCCGATTTTAATAATTTTTAGCACGCGACATCGGGAAGAAACTTATAACAAATGACCCCTACGACTTACCGTTTAGCCACAATACCACACGATTGACATACCATAGTGCGTTATAACCTTTCAAGGTCATTCAAGGTCAATGATTTTCATGTCATTTGAAAGCCAATATGCGACTTCCTATATAGTGATCAATAGTAACATAGACTCTATTTTGCTGTTCTCGCACCATTTAGCCATAATACATCCTTTACTGACCAACGACAACGGACGGACGGACGGACGACAACCGTACCAAAGACGCCTACAGCATAGCTATTTTACGGAGCTATTCAACAAATGAAAGTGTCGCGTTTGTATGGTCCACCGCGTATATCACACCAATCAAAACTTCTGTCTGGTTACTATCGCCGGTTTTACAATGACATGAGACGCGCGACAGCGTTAGCAGTTCCTATTCGCAGGCTGTCTTGATCTATCTCTATCCATTTCGACGCAATTCACTCTTGAAATCTGCGTCGCAGCCGCAAATTGCAAAAAACCTGCTAAACCCCTATTTTTGGGGGGAGGGTCAAAATCGTTCAAGATAATCTATGTTTACATCAATAAAAAGCTTGTCACTATTGCATGTTATGATAAGCAGCATGTTTCTGCCTATCTGCAACCATTTTCACGCTACACGAGCCAATAGCAGTCAAATGACCACTTTTTGAGGGGTAGCCGTCTTTGACGCCCGCCTGCACCGGCCTCCTTAACCTAGAGGATCGGGACTGCTAAAATCTGTCCATATTTTCGTTAAGAGAAAAAGTTTAATGCTGACAATTTCATATGCAGGTTGTCTTGGTCTATCTCTGACCATTTCGTCATAATTTACTGTTGAAATGTGCGTTGCAGCCAAAAATTGCGAAAAAATTTACTAAAACTCTTTTTTGGGGAGTTCAGAGTCGTTCAAGGTCATCTATATTGACAAATATAAAAAGCCCGTTACCAGTGCTTGTTATTATATGCAGCAAGTCTGTACCTATCTGCAACCGTTTTCACACTATAAAAGCCAATAGAGGCAAAATAACGTCTTTTTAAGGGGGTACTCCTTTTTGACGCCCTCTTTCGAGGGGAACCCCCTCACCCAAAGGCACGAAATTTTGTTAATGAAAAACAAAGGCCCTTGGGACAAACTACAGTAAAAATTTCGTGATCCTAGCTTGCACCATTTTGATACAGATCAAGAGTGTGACAGACAGACGGACAGACAGCCGGGCAGACGGACCGACGCCTAGACGATGGCTAAGACGAGCGGATATGATTCTACTGTCGCTGATAGTTCAGTACGAAATTAATCGACGAACAAACGTCTGTACAGTTAGCTAATTGATTAGAGCTGAACAAACATAGGACAATAAATCATTAGAGGAATACAAGAAAACGGAGTGCACATGCCTTCTGGCTGAGTGCGAAATGTGAAGCGCTATCACCAGTAGCAGAACCAGCAGCTGTAAGATGACGTCACGCGACTTGAACATCGTTTAGCTGGTACATACAAGATTACAGAATATCTATCACCCCGAACGCTCTGCCTGTTCAGTCGATCATTCACTGTCGTCGATTAGATCGTAAACACTCTAAATAACACAGAAATGACATATTACCAGTGAGCGTATTTTTCACAATTTTGCAGCATTTAAAATATATAAAAACAAAATTCATGCAAAATTATGGTTTAATATAATTGCTATGCTTTTACAATATTTGGTTTATAAGTACATTGGTCATGTCGATATTTACTCAGTATTTTTTCAATGTTTTGGCTATATTTCGTGGGTGGTTTTGTTATAATAATTTAGACGTCGGCGAAACGGCGCTACGGCTTTCAATACACAACGTAATCGTAATACGTAAGCACTGTAGGATGAATTTTTCTTTTCGCCGAGAAACGTTGCATACTTTCCAGGAAAGTAAAGCTCTGCAGGGCTGCTTGCGGAGTTTGGTGACGAACGCAAAAAAATTCACACGCGGCTATTATTCTTACCTGTTGATAAATTAGTCACAATCAAAATCGACGGCTACTCATAGTCTTGCACGCGGCATGTCAGTGGCCGTTATGTTCTGATTCACTGCTTCAAAGGTTCACGGCCGCTTCCTGAAAGGCCGATTTCCAGCGAAACGCAAGATGCACGTCGCACGCGCGTGTCGCTAAATAGGTCACGTCGACAGCACAAAGTAAAAAAAACTTTGGACTCGTGTAAATAATTACACTTTCAAGAACGAAAAATATCTTATGCTTTTTAACCGTAGTCCGCATGTGTGCTATAGAGACGCGGACGGGCAGAAAAAACAAGAAATCTGAGCTAATGCTCATGAGACGCGAGAGACCCTATAGCAGTTCCTGTTCGCAGGTAATCTTGGTCTATCTTCATCCATTTCGTCTCAATTCATTCGTTAGCAGCCAAAAATCGCCAAAAATCATTAAAACCCCTTACTTTTAGGGTTCAAAGACAATCAAGGTCATCAATGTTGACAATCCTAAAAAGCCCGTCGCCAGTGCTTGTTATGTTCAGCAGCATGTCTGTGCCTATCTGCAACCATTTTCACGTTAGACAAGCCAGCAGCAAATAAATAACCAGTTTTAAAGAGGGGAACCCCTATTTGACACCCGCGTGCGCATGCCTCCTTGAGTCTAAAGGGTCCGGACTTAAATTGCTAAAATCTACATTCAATGCTGAAAATTTCATACGCAGGTTGTCTTGGTCTATCTCCAGCCATTTTGGTGCAATTCACTCTTGGAGTGCATGTCGCAGAGAGAAAAACCCTAAAATATTGGTTTTTAGTGATCTTTGGCGATTTTTGAATGCAAAAAGAGTGAATTACGACGAAATGAATGGAGATAGACCAAGGTTACCTCGAACAGGAAATGCTATAGGCTCTCGCGCGTCTTATGAGATTTCTTGTTAAACCTGAGTTGAGTTGAGTTGACAATAAAATTCCGTAAATGTATAACTAAGCATGTTAACTGCTCGCCACAGCTTCACATATCTGTAACAAGAAGCCCAACTATCGCTAGGAAAAGTTGACCGTACCGCCTACGTCTGAAGCCCAGCGTCCGATTTACAGTCACGAAGAAAAAGCGATTTGTCAAAGGTGACACAGTTTCATGCACGCTATGTTAACGGAACGCTGTCTCGAAAGCTGCAAAGAACGCTAGTATAACAGACATCGCACGTGGTCACTTTGCCAGGCGATACAAATAGCTAGAGTTCTGTGCACGTGGTCATCTCGCAAAGTGACATTAATAGCTTAGACTTAGAGTAAATAAACAAGAAGAATATCAAGCGCAGGTTTTTTTTCAAATATTTCACAATAAAAACGTTTTGCTCGGGAAGACACGCTACAGCCTATACAGTTCTTGTTGCAGTACTGACCTTCAAGGTCATTTAAGGTAAATGATTTTCATGTCATTTGAAAACCAATATGCGACTTCCTATTAGTGATCAATAGCAACCTAGGCTCTATCTTGCACCGTTTAGCCACAATAGCGCATAACGGCCTTTAAGGTCATCCGAAGTCAATGATTACCATCTAATATGACATGGTGTATGCCACTTTCTATTAGTAATTAATAGTAACCTAGACCGTATCTATCACCGTTTCCGAGATATAGCCAGTTTTCCATTGGAAAACGCACATTTTCCTTCCCCTCCCCCTCATTCAACTCCCCCTTGGAGTAGATGACTAACATTTTGCATGCCCGAGTTTTAAGCCCATGGCTAATTAGTTGTGTAAAAAGTTTTCCCCTACACTCTACCCATTAGTTAGGGTACATTCGTTACAGACAAAAATAGGCGGTAGGCGTGGTGTAGTGGTAACGCGTCTGATCCGATCAGCGAAGTTACTGTACGCCGGGCCCGGTTAATACTGCGATGGGTGACTGCCTGTGGACAGGTAAACCATCTCGGGATGTAACCAACCGCCTAGGTCAACTCAGCCTTCCATCCCTCCGGGGTAGGTAAATCGAGTACCAGCCTATCTGGCTGGGGTTAAGGCGGGGCGCGTTTACCTCTGTCGGGTGGCAGGTAACACTGAGTGATCCCATATGACAAGTGACGCTCCGTAGCTCTGAGATGGGTTCGCTCATTAGGAGCTATATGCGACCTTTGACCTTTAAAAAGACAGATGGACGACAACCATGACAACATCTCGACCGTTACTTAAGTACGGTCGACTAAAAAGCACTATCATAAAGTAGACTTACTTCGAACAGTATTCAGTAGGCCTATGTAATACGTACACAGACCTGTCGTGCACGTAAGCTGCTGCCCGAGCTATCCATCTTCATTATAGACACGCCGGTGAAAAATGACGAAGGAAGCGCTCGGCTGACGTCAGGCAATAGCAACCACCGACTTGCAGCGCACAGCAGCAGCAGCAACAGCAGCCGAGCAGCTGCTCAGCAAGTGCGTAACGCAACGCCGTAGGCCTGTATAGATAGCTTCTTCGTGTATTGCCGTCAGCCTTGTAATACACGCAGTTATCTAAAAAGTTTCAAGAAGTTTTGTCATAGCTGCCTGCGTCAAATGTTGACCGATTTTTGCAGCGCGATGCATGTATAATGCAAAGCGCCATAAGCCTATTATTGCGACCGTAAGTTGTCTGTTCATCCGTTCGCTCAAAGTAACGCTGATGTATCACGAGTGGTGATCATCTATTTGTGTTACTTGGAAAGCAACTAAAATTATACGAATTACTATTTTCAGGTCTTCACTCTTGGGATACTCATTATCGGCGATCTACGGCTAGGGATCCTGACATTTTTGGCGAAGTACATCGCTCGTGTAGTAGGCTATTATAATTAATCACTAGCATAACGTAGCATGTAACCCAGAAGCACAGGTCGTAAAAGTGAACATCACACGATGTATGCGGCGACAGTAGCTGTGCTTTTGTATTTTTCATTAAGTGCATTCTTCAGGAAAAGGATTAAAAATCGGCCGTAGACCTACTGGATAAAGTTACGAAGTTATGAGATTTAGTTGTTTTGGGGCCACCCGATAGGCTTAATGCTGTAAGGCTCAAAGACGGTCGTAAAATTTTCGACTGTCTCTTTGGCATTTGTTAGTTCACAGTTGATACATAAAGATAACGATTAGCGAGTACGATTTATTATGTTAATATCGATTGATTTTATAAACACTTGCTGAATCTGCGAGTGACCGACGCCGATGACTGAATGAGGTGACAAGAACGCCACGATGACGGCTGGGTATCAAACCAATGTTGTAATTTCAAATTTCTCCTATAAGACAACGATCCGACCCTGTCCGTTTTATTCTAATTTTTTTTCTTTATAAATCAGCAGGATAAATTATTTAGCTTTTCAACAGCGAAGTGCTCTAGGACTTTCTTTGTGAGGCGCTACTGCCGGTGCGTTTTAGACACTGTAAAACGTCCGATAGGCCTAATGTTAGAAGTACATTTGCTGATGTTTACTTAATCAGGCCCTATCATTTGTCATTTATTTTGCAATGATCTTTAAAAAACCTACAAACTTTCACACCTCTTTTTGTAACTGACGAACACCGTGATCATCTGATGTGCAACGAAGTCTGTGACCGTGAGAGATAGACGATGGGTGGTCACTGTATTTTCCTGGAGATGTAAGCCTGTGGAACACGCGATGAGTGCCAATGACATGCTAATCATGCACAGATGCCATGGACTGGCATGGAGGCAAGTTTTACTCGGTTGAGCGATCATCGTACGTTAGCAGCAGCAGCTGTCGAGTAGCCCGGTTAGGCGTAGTTCACTCTGCATATGGTCTGCGGGAAACTTCTCGGCTATAGACAAGCTTTGGGCCTACAGGTATGTCAGCCATAGAAAATCGCTTCGATCGACATGGGAAAGCACGTGCACTGTGCACTGAGCAGCACGCAACGGTGATAACGTAAACAAGAAGTCCAGCTGTCGCTAAGATAGCCAAACGTAGGCCTACTGGTTGACAGTGACCTTCAATGTCATATCCAAGGTCGATGATTTTCATTTCATTTGAATTTTGAAAGCCAATATGCGACTAATCAATGATCAATGATCAATAGCAACCTAAGCCTTATCTCGCACCGTTTAGCCGCAATAGCGCGTAATGGCCTTCAAGGTCATCCAAGGTCATATGATTTCCATCCAATCTGACAGGGCGTATGCCACTTTCTATTAATGATTAATAGTAAACTAGACCGTATCTCTCATCGTTTCCGAGATGTGGCTATAGGTTTCCGTTGAAAAACGCGCGTAACGGCCTTCAAGGTCATTCTAGGTCAATGATTTATATGTCATTTGAAAGCCAGCATGCGACTTCTTATTTGTGATCAATAGCAAATTATGCCCTATGTTGCACCATTTAGCCACAATATATCTGTGACGGACAGACAGACGGACAGACGGACGACAACCATGACAACAGCTCGACCGTTACTAAAGTACGATAGGCTGAAAAGACGTCGAGAATGTCTGATAGTTCTGGCTCCAAAAATTGCCTATCGCCAGACAAAAAAGGTTTTGTCCATATTTTCGTTAAGTCAAAAAGTTCGGTTCGCTTAACAAGTTATAAGGTTTAGTTTAGCACGGATCGAGAAACGGGACTCAGGAAACGACAAGCCACCAGCCAAACAAGAAAAGCCCAGCTAACGCAAACGGGGACGCGCAACTGCGATGCATGTTTGAAAGCCCAGAAAAGCAAAATTTAAGTCAGTCGCCAGAGAACGCCAGACGACCGGTGGCTAATTATGTATAGTGTTTTACTCGTACTCGCCAGAGGCCGTGACCTGTCTCGCTCTGCCAACGCCGTATCGGCTGGAAATCGAAAATTTTTTCTACCCCCCTCTCATTTAGCGCTTCCCTCGTTCGGGGTAACCCCTTTCGAATTTATGGAAAATCTTTACCGTTCCTGAAACTAGAGTCTTCCAGGCAGACAACCGACGGTGAAGATTTGGTGATCCTAGCTTGCACCGTTTTTGACTGATCCACCCGTATGACGGCAGACGGATAGACAGATAGACGGACAGAATTGCGATGTCTAAGACGCGCTACAGCAGTAGCTGCTGTTGAGCGTGAAAACTACCGGTAGTTGCTCTTCGTCACAATTTCGGCCGCTTTGCGTCGTGACAGATTTTAGTCGGATCTTTCGTTGAACGAGTGACATCACTCATTTGGGGGTGTGTCTGTTGTTGTTTATATTACAATGATTGTTTTCGTGCATTTTGTATTGTTTTTACGTCTAATCGATGACTGTACTTTTCTAGAGGCGAATACGAGGTCGCGTTTTTACGCTGCAGTTATGGTCAATGGCGTGTGAAAATCGCTGCAGATATCTTAGGTAATTTTGTGGTCTTTGTAGAACTTCACAAGTCAAGTTTCCACTGCAGATCAGCTCACGTCCCGTTCATATCTGCTAGTAATTTTTTAGCATCTAGTTTCTTATTAACGCCGATGTCATTATCTTAGTGCCTGAAGATGCGTAGTCTGTATAAATCAAGTATTAGCACACTCTGATTTTAGTCGATGCAAGTCCTGCTGTTGAGCGTGTACAGTACTTACTAATATTCAAGTGCAACCTGAGTGTTAATGTGATGATTGGTAAAGCTTGTAATTCATGTGTACAGTTGGTGCTATCAGCAAGTGTTACTGAAGCAGCCATGTGCCAATCTGGTCATTCTGTCATTACTGTGCATCTCTTGTCTGGTTGCAAGTCTAATTGGCCTTCCAAACTTTCATGATC
>Ga0209454_1000838_pt1 | contig 17377 bp, 10 predicted proteins | sample WorMetHERISLAND1_2_FD_187400 | JGI IMG/M metagenome (GOLD analysis project Ga0209454, IMG submission 187400) | Marine gutless worms symbiont microbial communities from Max Planck institute for Marine Microbiology, Germany - Olavius geniculatus... | ecosystem: Host-associated > Annelida >... | reverse complement strand
GTGCATGTGTATATTCAATACATTTGCTTCATGTTTGCTTCATCGTGCAAACAACCTATTAGTTTGCCGCTGCTGTGCTTCCGTCAATGCAATTTCTGAAAAATCATTATTTTTACGTGATATTTCAGCGGCACTTTGTGTAGGTATGATAAAATGCAGTTAGGTCCAAATTTCTTTCCAAACCTACAAAAAAATTAAAAGTCCTTCACAAATTAGTAGAGATATAACGAATAATAAAAATGGTTGTCTGTTATAAAACACAATGTATATACAAAAAGGCGCCGGATATTTATCCGGTAACCGGATGAATAACGAATAACCTAACAGCTATTCATCCAGTTGTCGGATGAATGACCGTTTTTAGCCGGCGCGGCTATTTATCCGGCAGCCGTCTTGGACAAGTAGGGCGGCCTTAGCTAGTACGAGCATCCATGGATGGTCGTACAAGTGTACCGGCTCTGCCGGTACTGGCACGCTGTCGCAAAAAAACCCTACCGAAATGAGGTATCATTTCACTGACATTTGGCCAGCAAGGTGATCGTGACTTGTGACCGTCGGTCGTAACTGTGTTATAATGTAGTTGGCGTTTTTCGGGTGTTGGTGTATTGTCGCATAAACGTGAAAAACGTAAACGTACGTAAAGTCCTTCCCAGGCCTTAAGGCCCATAGGGCGGCACTGATCTCCGTTTTTTAAGGCCCTCAGCCAGACACCAGTTTTTACACTGCGAGACCACGGATACGGGGCCAGTGTATTGCGCGGTGTGCCTGTTTACGTCCCAGCGGTAAAGCCGGTACCAAATTATGCTGCTTGGTGAACAGAGGCACATGTGTGTGAACAACTTGCCTAAGGTCGTTACCCGGCAGTGTCCTGGTGCGGAGTCGAACCTGCGCCCCTGAGTGACCTCAGGATTACAAGTCCAGCACGTTACTGTTAGACTACCGAGCCACATATTGCTAAACTACCTTATAATTCGCACACTAAAATGCAGTGTCATTTTTCCTAAATTGATAACATTTCTTTACACATTTCGGTAACCAACACTAACCCTATAACCATAAATGTAGAAAGCGTTTTTTTACGTTTTTAACGGTTTTTATAGTGTCATTGTGTTTTAATTTAAAAAGAGTCTATTAAAAATTCTGTTAAAAAATTTAAAATTGCAGAAACAAATTAAAAGACCATATATTTTATTATTATTATAGTGAACGTTATTTCCAACGTTACTCTGTGGTAGTTAACTTAATTTAGTAATATCTGGTCTTGTGGCCATACCGCAGAATTGAAATTGAATAAAGTTCTCTCTGACGCTTCGGTTCTAGGCATACTGCACCTACACCATTAAGCAGCAAAAAGATTGAACAAACTATAGGCTAACGTTTTTATTAAAAGTTTTTAAACATTTGTTTTATTTTGCCACGTTTTTCAACAATTTTTTGTGGAACGCTTTTTACATATATGCTTATAACTAACCTTGACTTTTAACCCCCGATAGGCCTACGCAAATAACACAATAGCAACAGTGCCAGGATGTCTGATTGTTGCTGCTTTTTAGGGTTATAAAATGTAATGTATAAAATGGCGTAAAATAGTTACCGCGCTATTGTTACGCCAACAATGGCGTCGACTTTCACTATTATTGCCCCTAAGCCTAAACATAAGTTTAACCTTAACCCTAACCGTAATTTATGTTATGTTTCACAATTCACGGGCGCAAGCATTAACTGGCCAAATTCGTAATACTTTTTCACCGGATAAATAGCTTACGGTCTACTGTGGGTTATTTATTTGGCACCCGTACAAATAACCCACAGGCTATTTCTACGGCTGCCGGATAAATAGTTACCACGGTACAAAAAAAACTAGGTATTTTGAACGCTCTGGTGCCTTTAGCATGTCTATATAAATGCATGCAGTTACCATATTATTTTTATGCTACTGCAGCTGCCTTCTTCTATATTTCAATTTTACTGAACTTTATAGCGCTGTGCGTAAATTTTTTTTTGTAATTATCTGGGTATCAGAACTATAACTTTTGACTATGACTATTAATTGCATTTGTTACGCTAAATAAGATTTTTACAAAAATGGTTACATTTATTTTTTAAAATAATTCACCAAAATTAGGTTCGTATTTTAGCTTATGTTTAACATTTTATCTTTTTTTAAATATTCAAACAGCCGATACAATGTGTAGCACCAGAATTTTGCACAAAAATTTCTTAGACATTTATTTTGTTTTCAAAATAACGTGCTAATTTATTTTTTTCGCGTTATTTGTGTCAGGTGAGTGCATATTAATTAAGGACTCGAGTCTAACGATAAAGTGCTACGTTATTTTTGAAAACACCTTGTAGTTAAACAATCGTCAATAACGATAAAAATATACCTATATATATACCTATTGAGTTTGTTGATGTCATTGATGTAACTTGAATTGTTCACTAACTGCCAGTATGGTATATGTATATGTATGTATGGTGTTGTAATACTATCTTGTATATTAAACATCTTTATTTTACCATAAGCATAAAATATAGCAAAGAGAAAGACAGAAAAGTAACTATTGCAACATTTTATGAACAACAATTTGAGTACAGATAAAATCTGGTCACAAACATATAACCGGATTGCGATATTTTCTCATGAAGCTGTATATTTAACACGAATCGTTCTTTTTTGTTTACTGTGTTTCCCTTCATTTCTTACACAGCGGTATGGCTGATGGCGATCGGTCATTTTTACTGGCGTACATACGTTGTGCGTTATTGCGTCGTGTCGTGTGGGCCTATATTATGTATCAGATGGGATAGAGGCTAGCGCACGACCACCAATATGATCATATTTCTTCATTGTGACAATGGCGGCTGGACACTGTATCGCATGACTGCAGCGACGCCACATTATACAGCGTGCAAGCGCTTCGTGCACGGACACATTGCACGGAATTTATACCGCGGTGAATCTATATACTTGTAGTATGATGCATCTAGGCCTTATTCGGCTGCTGCCGGCTGTCATTGAAACCGATGCCTATGATGAAAAGCCGCGTGTCGTATACAGTATGCTGGCTGGCGTTCAACAATTAAAAAACGTCACCTTTTGTACTATTTTTGCTATAAATGTTATATACAATTTTGTTATTTTTTTAGCAGAAATACCCCAAGAAAATTTGAAACGAACTCGTTTAAACAGCCCACCGCATCTCAGTCATGTATGTTAGTATTGTACCTTGTAAAAGCTATCGGGTAACTATATGTCCGGCAGCCGGATAAATAGCTTACGAGCCTAATAGGACCGGCTATTTATCCGGCAAAAAATGTCCTTTGCCGAAAACAATAGGCTAATGCCAGAATGCACAATGTCAGCTGCATCCTGTTCGTCTTGTCACTGAACCGGCATATTTAAACTTCTGACAACGGTCCAGTGGCGTAACTTTAAATTTCGAGCCCCCCTGCAAGAAAATCATTCAGAACCCATCTCTCCTTCTTTTTCCCTCCCTTTATGCTACCTTTTTGTCCTTTTTGTCCCCTTTCCCTTTTTTCTGTCCTTTTCTTTTTCCCTATGCTTCTTTTCTTTATAAGTAACTTCTCTCAATGCAGCTAGGAGGTCTGGGGAAGCGCTGTCAGCTCCCTCAGTGCGGTCCGGGAAAAATTGCTGCTAGCTTTTACAAGGTATTTACGGCCATTTAAAATTACCCAAAGTCGTTAATTTTTTATCAACTTTTTTTATCCATCTGCCAAATTATTCTTGCGCTTTGGGGGTCTTATAAGCGTATATACTTTTAGTCCTTTGAGGCTCTTTGCAAGCTCTATAGTAGGCAACCAGCAACCCCATCCTTGTGGGCGCTGCTGCGAAATCCTAAAGCACGCTGCTGAGTGACTGTTGTTGAGTTTCATCATATGCAACAGTTTAAATCAGCAAATGACAGTCCGCATCCGTTACACTAGTCCCTTTATACATTCTTTTGCAAGCACATGCTGAATGTACCAGTTTCGAAATATTGGCTTCAGAAACATTTACAATAGCTAAAGTGTATTTATGGTCATTCCTTAGCAACTATTTGTTGACTCGTAATCAAAGCATTTACTAACCGACTGAGAGCATATGTGGGTATGATGTGGGCTTAAGTGACCTTGAACAACCTTTCAGTTTTAACAGCAACATGCAATAGTTATTCAGTAATTAAGTGCTTGTGTTGTGTCATGACATATGTGCTGCGCGATATACCGACTGACTAACTAACTGGCTGGTTCATAAAGATGCAAGAAACGTGCACCAACACTGCATAAAGCGATATCAGAAATAACACAGCGAACAGATATATGCACAAATTTACTAAACAAATATCAAGGCAGTCTAGTGTGTGTTAGTTGGTTCTACTTTTTACTCTATTGAAGAGCATGCAGCTTTAAGCTCAGCTATATATAAGACTGCCTTGCTGTGCGGCTGTGCCGCTTATTCGTTTTATGTGCGTTATGTCACTGTTAGTTGATATTGTGAGCAACTAAAATGTACGCATGTGTATCGTATAGCACAGTATGTATTACGTCTACGGGCTACAAAAATCGTGGATATGCAGAGTTTCGTTGCGGCATGCATAAGTAATATATGTAGCAGTCTGTTATTATGTAACGGTTGCAGAGTTTTCAACGCCGGGAAACGATTGATGCGGCGGCCGATAGATCGTCAGCAGCAGCAGCAGCCGTCGTCGGGCGGCTATCTCGAGTGCAAAACGACGCCATTGCGACCGCGAGTACCCCTCCTCCTCCTCGTCTTCCCCACCCACTAGGCGGCGCAGGTGCCCGTAGTTCCCCCTGCCTCCGCTTGGCGTCGCCGCGCGCCCGGCCAGCCTGCCAGCAGACCTTCAGTCGGCGCTCAGCGCGGCCTGGCCGCCAGTCAGTTTTACGATCGTCGTCGTGGGCGCCGGACGCGCCAGTTTATGTGCGCCATAAACTGACGACCGAACGTCTGTCTGTCTGAGCGCGCGCTCGTGCAGACGGTTGTTACATCATCATCATCATTGTGTCACCGCCGTCTGACCACCTACAGCCCCACCGCACGCCGGCTGATTAACTAACTCGTGCCGCTCCCTCTTATTCACTGACTGCTCGCAATGAGTTCATATTTGATAAACGCCTGCATGAGACAAGCGCCTCCCGATGTCACACGTAACAAGGACTTTGCATCATCATTCGCAGCCGCCGCAGCCTCGGTGACGTCACACGCCCAGCCCGCCAGTGACGTCATGTACCACCACCTGACTGACGCCGCCTACTACGCCAACTACAGAGCCCCGGTGTCGACCGGAGTGTCGCCGACCGGCTTCGGTGGGATGAACGACAAGCTGCTCGGTGGTGCGGGGAACGGTGGATTCCAGGGGTACGGCGGGGATCCCGGTTCACCGCTGGGTGGCTACGGCAGCGGCTCGGCGGAACTGCAGTACAAGCCTACGCCGGCATCTCTGCACAACGGACTGCGAGGTTCGCACCAGCATGACACCACATCGACGAGCACACAACAGTTGACTCATCGTCCGCCGTCCGTCGCCGCGCCGCAAGTGCAGGTAAGGAAAACCTAGCTAGAAGATGCAATAATATATCATATTAAACCTAGATAGAGAAAATTCAGCGCATATTTTACGATGCTTTAAACATCCAGCCATTAAGCTACTACAACGTCGGCAGGAGATGTTTTTGACCGGTCTATATACCGGCTGGCTGCCGGCAGGCTGAGACTATACCACAGCTGTACTCGATGTTCCGGCGCTATCGCAAAACTTCCTTCGCTCGAATACTAAGGTTATCCCTAACCCTCTAACCCTAAGCCTAAGCCTATAGATCGATAGCGCGCGAAGTTACCTTGCTAGCCGCCGGCATGCGATTCCTATAATGGTTTAAATAAGCGATTTGCAGCATATCTACCGAAAAGCTCCGTTGCCATTTTGGTATAAATTTTGCGCAACCACTTTTAAGAAAGTACCGCGGCTTCGAATTCAGAATTGGTCTGTAGTTATTTTTATCGGTTTATTGTTTTATTTACTTTTGTAAGTCGTAATAACTGTGTCGGTCAGAGTTAAATGCTGCAGAAAAATAAAAGGAGTTACGCCGGGTTAGAATTAGAGTCAAAGTTCAATATTGTACACGGTTTTGTCGTCCAGAAGGCGTTTAATTGCGACTAACGTACACATTTTGTTTACACATTTATGGCATCGTTTCTCGCTGAATCTTGCGCCGTGTGGCGCAGGTGCCGCTGTCTGGTGGACTGGTGGAGGAGAAGTCGTCGTCGCCGCCGCTGTCATCTTCTCCAGGTAGCAGCCCGCCTCTGCCGGAGACCGACCAGGGAACAACCGGTGGCACCGGGACTGCCGGGTCTGATACCAGTGACGCTACAGTCACAACGAACGATGATGCGGGCGCGTCACAGCAGCAGCAGCAGAGTCCGAATGAACCTCTCATCTACCCCTGGATGAGACGCGTCCACTCCGGACACGGCGGTAAGACTACATGTACATTCAACTTTATTCATTTTACCGTGCATGATGATAGCACATGAATAATAACTCAATAAGTCAAATAAACATCAAGGCGAAATAACAGGAAAACATCCGGCAACTCAGACAAGCTCTTTATAAACTATTAATATAATGCAGTGTAGTGTAAATGCGTCAATTTGAGAGCGTTGTGGGTAGTTAGCTAAGGTTCGGTGCATGCCCTATTGATGACAGAATGAAAACGGTACTGTACAAAAGGTAAATAAAGAACTGGATAAAATTAAAATGACTGCAGTTCTGCAAATTAGCACCAAGAGTCCTCTTAGTAGCTAGTACTGTTAATAAATTTTAAGAACGACTGCTTTTTTATTATTCGTGTCAGGGTCCTCGCAGACGAACTGTGGTGATAAAACAAACAAATCCAAACTGCACAAAAAATCGAAACCGAGTATGGAAATGTCGAAACGAGATTTAAGTAAGTTTCGCTACAAATTGTACATCTGAACATCAACCGACGCTGCTCGTTTAACGCACAATTCTTTACGTGTTTTGGCTTGCAAGTGATAAGTCAGTAACGCCACAGCATCATCAAGCGTTCTGGTGTTTTGCTCAGCGCAGCTCGATCCAAAAAGCCAAAATTTTGATATAATATGCTGCAAAATAGTTCAAGACACGGGCGTCGCAATATATTTGGGCTTTGACGGAGTCGCTTGTCTTCAGATTTTCGTGACGAATCCCGTGTTTTTCACGCGTTGCATGAGTTCTTCTTTGATAACCTAACGTTTTCCGTTTCGAGCCGTTTGCAAACAATTTCCAAATAGATCAATAGGCTTATGAAGAAGACTTGCGTGTTACAGATACCGCGATATTGTTATATTGATCATTATAGGCCTAGGTCTAACAATGTTATGTGAAAAATCCAACACTAGGCCTATCTCATGTTTCATTTCAAGCATCAGAGTCTGCACTTGCTCATTAGACTGCTTAGGCCCTACTTACATACTTATTTATTTACTGGAACTGGAATCATCGGTCTGCTCTTGATCTCGATAGTCAGTGTTTGAGATTTTGATCTTCTTTCTCTATAATGGAGTATCTGCACTCTGCAGCCACAGCGCGATGCGTGGCTACAATTTACTGCTGCAGCGGTTGTTTACGCGACGTGAGTGGCGCCACCTCGGGAATCAATTCTAACTAAACGGTAGTCTGCCGAATGCGACTCGGGCACTGCTGAGAGCCTGAAACCGTATAGTGAGCTTAAATTTCCGGGGTCACAGACTCACAGTGCCTAGCTAGGAACCACAAACAAAATTACGTTTATACAAGACTGTAAAATAGAAAAGCAAACTAGCAAAGGTATTAGACCCGCAATTTTTTTCAGCCATTAGCAAAGACTTTGCAGTTTATTGTCTTCCATAATCTTCCATCGACTAATTCGTAGCCGACCGTACTTAAGTAACGGTCGAGCTATTGGCATGGTTGTAGTCTGTCCGTCTGTCCGTCTTCTGTCACAAATGTATTGTGGCTAAACGGTAAGTCGTAAGAGGTTGGCGATGGTAGCGACTTCCCATAGGCTGTCAATAGTAACCATGTCTCCATCTGCAGCGGTTTGGCCGCAATTTTCAGTGGAAAGTTTCAAGCTATAAATAACCGTATTTCGGAAACGGCGAGAGATAGGACTATAGTTACTATTAATCATTAATAGGAAATGGAATACGCTCTGTCAGATGAGATGGAAATCATTGATTTTGGATGACCTTGAAGGTCACTGACAAGCAGTATGGTCGGCTATCATAGCGACAGCTGGGTTTTTTTCTTGTACTTTGCTATTTTTTAGTCTGCTGGGCCTATCTGCTTTTGTATATTTAATCTCTTCTGTCTTTACTAGCGGCGTAGCGTGCATAATTTCTGATTTAGCTAGACAAAATAACTAGCACTTAACACAGCGAGCACATCGAGTATTTTTTTGCTTTTTCTCTCAATGCGGCCATAGTCACGTGCTATACGCCTGTGATAGACTTCCTGTGGTAAGATAAACTTCTATTGTGGAAGCTATCGGGTCGAAATCCAACACATTCAGCTTTAGAATGTGTATGATTTTGTACATATTCCACGATAGAAACACGTACGCTATTTTCACGGAGTGAGCAGAAAGCGGCAGCTTCAAAGCAACAGATAAGAGAGTGCAGCGCATTCAGTCACGCATAAAATAACACTTTTAATGCGATTTCGTCTCAGTTATTTAAGAAACACTCATATGTACTTGCGATAATCAATGGCCATAAACTAGCGGATACAGCGCGGCACAATAGGGCGAATACCTGAGTTACGCTGTAGAATGGGATAGACCAATTAATATTATCAAGTGCATGCAAACACATAGAGCCTAGTGCTTGTAGGAAGTGTATCTGTATGTTTTTTTTCTGTATTAATTCAACAAACACAGCATGAATAGCGGCGATGATAGGTGAGAATTTTTACTAGCCGAGGACAAAATACTCTGCAAGCATGTCGACTGGGTTCATTCGCAACGCGGGTGGCCGATTACCTGCCTGTATAGGCCTATGCCTTCTTGCCAGGTGTTCTCCAGTTAATTCCGCATTATATCCCATGCATGCAAGTTTAGTCAAACGCCCTTTAGCTCAGCAGCGTTTTCGGTCAAAGGCCTTTTATTTCCAATACTGCACGATAGTGTATAGCATGTAGTTCTTGCACGTACTGACAGTGAAAATGGCACACCTTACCTTACCTTACCTTACCTCCGGGGTGGACAGGCTCTTACACCTGCCCAGCGCTGAGGCCGTATCAGCTCGGCCCAATGCGCGTCCAACGTTACTACTTTTTCTCGCAAAACAGTGGCGTATTTAGCAGCGCGGGCTTTTAAAGTTGTGGTGCCACGCCACTTTTGTTTGACTATTTAAGCTGCACTAATTTTGGCCAGTTAATTATATAAAAAAATAATAGAATTTGTTACCACCAGATGTCATATATTAAACGCTAAAATCCATCAAATTCGATTTTGGCTGCTGCTCCGCCCCAAACCCCGTTGGGGAAGCTTATAGCGCTCTTCCAGACCCCCCAGCTGGATTCAAAAGGTCCTATACTTTTAAGGGGAGAGACGGAAGAGAAAAAGGGAGGGGAATTGACAAAAGGGAAGGAAGGGAAGGAGAAGGAGACTGAAAGAAAGGGAATGGGAGAAGACGGGAAGGGAAGGAAGAAAAGTGGGAGGAAGAGGAAAAGGGGAAGGCGTCCTCGTTGAAGGAAGGGGTAGTTGCCTCCTGGTGCTGAAATGGGATGGAAGTCCTTGTCTCTGATCGCTTTTAGTTTATCTGTTGAAGGTTAAAAGGTAAAATGCTGTCTAGATAGCTTTTAATAGTAATGCGTGTTAGAGCTACAGAGCGTCACCTGTCATATGGGGTTGCACAGTGTTTTCTGCCATCGGACACAGGCTAACGCACCTTGCCTTGATCCCAGACATATAGACCGGTACTCGATTTACACCCTAGAGGGATTGAAGGCTGAGTTGACGTTGGTGTAGTTAGTTATATACTGTTATAATTTATCTGACCGCAAACAATCACCCATCCGAGTAGTAATCACTCGATAGCGATCTGATCGGGAATCGAACCCACGACCTTTTGATCGTGAGTGCAACGTCCTAGCCACCCAAGCATATGTAAGCGACAATGGAATGGGTGCGTCTGTATGCGTTGCAGATGGAGCGAACGGCGTGGACGGCAAGCGCACGCGGACGTCTTACACTCGTCATCAGACGCTCGAACTCGAGAAGGAGTTTCACTACAACCGCTACCTGACACGCCGGCGCCGCATCGAGGTTGCTCATCAGCTTAGCCTGACCGAGCGTCAGATCAAGATCTGGTTTCAGAACAGACGGATGAAGTGGAAGAAGGACTACCGCTTGGCACACGCGGCCGCCAAGGCGGCACAACCGCCGCCGCTACCACAGAACACGACCTCTCTATCAGCGGGACCTCATCATCACCACCATCATCATCAGCAGGCACCCCCGCTGAGTATTCTGCCGCCGATCGCGCACGCGCACCACTTTCTGCCGCAGCACGCCGCCACCGAACTCGGCGCCATGTACTGCTGCAGTAAAAAATAGTCCGTGCGCGGCGCGGCGCGATGGGAACTGATCGAGTGGAGGCAAGAGTGCATACTATAGAACCTGTAATGAATAGTACAGGTGTTCACGTATGCCGCGGTGAACGGGTACTGCAGTCGACCCGCAGGCCTGCAGCGCCCGATCGAGGTCAACTAAAACGGGGAATTTCGTTTTCGGCCAAAACTAGAAGTACGGTCGACAATGGCCGCCGACATTTGGCTGAAAACGAATATCGACCGAAAGTCAGGTTTTCTTCACATCCGGCGCCAAAACCGAGACCAAAACTAAAACCAAAATTCGGCAAAACTTTTTTGCCCGAGACACGTTGCTTCTGTCCTGGCTTAACTCAGTGACTTTCTTTCCACAGTTATCATCCATTACAGACTTAGACTTATTGTCAACTTTTTCGGTATTCTTCTGCGCTGAAAGTTGAAGAGAAGGGGTAGCAAAGCTTGCAGGGAACAGAAGAAACCGATACGACCTAAAGTTTGTTTATAATAATAAGGGTATAAATTGGCAAGTAGATGGCACAAAATGTTTGAGGAAAAAAACTGCAAAGTCACACGATCTACGTAACATTTGTAGTAGGCTATAGGCCTATCTATCACTCGTCAGTCGTTAACGATTGCTTATGCATGGAATGGGAAGCCGCAGATTGTAATGCGAAACGTCACGGTCATAGATACCACAACATGCGGCATGAGCTAAACGTATACTTATAATGTAAAATAAGTTTGGTCTATTTTCATTTTAGCTTCGCTATTTCCTTCTCGGCATTATAGATCGACTTAATTCGTAGATCCAACGAATCTGTGCTGTGTCATAATGTCGTTGCTCTTGGACGTGAAATCAAAATATTCCAATAATATGCACGTCTGCAGTTCCGGTGGAATGTGCGATCCCTGCCTGCCGCGAAGTGGCACTGCGGCTTGGGGATACCTGTAGCGGACTGCGAATCTTCATGGCGCATTGCCGCACGAAGCCGTGCAGAAGGGCGCATGTAGGTATGCAAAACCCATCTACCGTCAGAGTGTGTATTTGCTTACATGTAAGCTTGTACTTTTCAACAATCATTGCTGAATGTATACAACGCGGACAGCCACACAATGCACACTTAGAATACAGTGCACAATTCAACGGATGCTGACGTTTTTGAAAGCCACAATAAATTTCAGCCGAAAGCCTCAGAACTACTTTTGAATGTCGCAGAAAATTGTGTGATGCGAAAATCAGACCAGGCGTTTATTTCGTTTAATATGTAACAGTGTGCATTATAAGAAAAACGGTAATGATAATATTTGTTAACCCACACCCTTTAAGGGTAGATGGCGCTTTTATAAAACACGTTCTAGTCAGGGGTGTGGTCTTAAACAACGAATTGGAGGTTATACCTCCAGGTTGTACCGTTGTAACTACAGCTATAATGGTAAAAACGCATCTGGTTACGCGTTTTTTGATGTAGATTTTTGTTAGCAAAAAGTACGGAGATGAGTTTTTTGCTCGGGAACAATGGGGCCCCCACTTGGCGCACTGTCTCCACAAGTTGAGTGTGTAGCTTCTATGAATGATTGGTCAGTTGGTTGTATAGTGCGAGAACGTTTTAAACGTCATGTTAAACAACGCTGCGTGTATAAAAGAGCACCGGGTGTGTTTTATATATAGTAGGCCGGGAAAAACCCGTCGTCATGATGAATATGCATGAGCGTGTCAGTCGTGTGAGTGTTGTATTGCGACTGTAGTGTACACACGGCATTATTCTTAGTACGAGTACGTTTTTATTAACCCTTTCCAGCACAGATTCTCTGGAATAGGCCTATAGGTCTGTATTTTACATTCCCGTTCCCATGCAATTAATTCTTATTCTCTCCAATTTACTTTACTTTATCTGATTACATACCTACAAGGGTGTCGCTAACTTGCCTGATCGTCGACCTCTCCGTTTTGCTGGCACCAGCCGTCTGGCATTGCCTCCGATCAAGTTGACAGCCGATCTTTTCGGTTTGTCGGCCCGCGGACCTCGAACGATTTGCCAGACGAAATGACTTCAGCTGAATCTATGAATCGATTATATATCTCTCTCGTTAGCGACTCAAAACTCACCTATTCACGAATTTTTTTCTGTGTATTTTTTGGACTGGACTTTATCTTACCTTACTTGTCTCTATGGACCTAACAGTTGTTTGTATTACTTGAGCCACTTTAAAAATCCTGGATTGATTCATTGATTGAGTGTTTCATAAAGAAGTCAAATCAATTTGACGCCCTAAGAAATTTACTTTTACTTTTCGGCCCTACTGGGCAAAAGTTTATCAGAATCAGTACATAACTTTTTGAGCAATCTTGCAAAAGACATACAAACTAACACTCAGCGTGATCGGAGTCGAAAAAGAGGGCTTTAACGAAAACCCCAAAAATCTAGGGTATTGATATCTGAACAAAATCGGAAGCAAAAATGGGGATCGCGATGGGGCGTTGTCTGGCCCTAACGAGGCCTACCGTGTGGTGAAAAAACGCGCAAGTTTAAGTACACTCGAGCGCGGCCTAAGCTGGAAAGGGTTTGGCAAGTATTAGTGGTAGTCACCTTTAGTGAGTTATCACTTGCATAGCCTAACTTGACAGTTGCTGTCTATTTTGGGGTAAACATTTACTATTTGTGTGTACAATCGCCCCAGTGTAATGCGCCGATATGTGTGTATGCAAACGCCGGGGGCGTAGCCGGCATATAGATTTTAGAGAACGCATAGAGGGCTAAAAATACGAGTCCTGCCAGACGCTGAGGGATGAAAGTTGCAATTTTCTGACAAACAGGCAATTTTTTGATAAAGAAGATTATGGGTGCTCCAAAACTTGAGTTTGTTTCAAAATTGCTCAAAATTAAAAAAAAAATTATCCCAAAATGTTGCATTTTTTGAAACAAAATTTACGACAAGCTAAAATTTATGGGGCTATAATGCCGTTTATTGTTCCCCTTTATATACGAGTTCGCTGTTAAAGCATGTGGCACAATTGACTACGATTTTGATACCATTTAGGGGACCCAAATTTATGGGTGAACTTTCGCCATAAATCTGATTCACTTGTCCCGCAAAGAGTAACCTTGCATTTGTACAATTTGAAAATAAAAACGTGGCCTTAATGGATGAACGGGGGGTACTCAGGGTAATTGCTCTTTTTTTCTTCATGAAGGCTACGCCACTGATGAGCAGTAATAAATATGTATATACAGCTATTCACGCTATAGATAGCCTATATAGCTTTAGCTCTGTAGTTGTCGCTTTTATAATTACGAAGGGTAACTTTCTATGCGGCGTATAGGGTATACTTTGCTGTTTTCTTTTTTCGTTGTTCGGCGAAATCTTTTCAAGCGTTTGTCGCAGCTTGCGCAACACTTCAGAGTCGAAAAACTGTTTTGGGCGTGAATGTCCTCAAATTCAAGAACATCTGCTGTTGTTGCGCGCTTTTTCCGAGCCGCCGTGTACATAATATAGTAGTCGAGCTTGATATTGTTGTCACACCGTGTGCGTATATGTTATGTAATGTTTGCATCGGTAAAAGCGGTATGTCAATCAATCAATTTTACATTCAGTCTATAATGTAGCCTATATGCAAGGTTGTTTTACGCATTCAGCGGCCACCGCAATTGCAGAAGGTGCTGGGCGATTTCAGAGTCGAATGTATTCCAATCGATTCGATTTGATTGTCCTGTTTGATTTCTTCGATAGCGCCTAATAGATGATTTAAATGGTTTATTTACGTTGACACTTATATGTACCAGCATTTCGTTAAATTGCTTCATTTGTAGTTCATGATGCAGTAATTTTAGCAAAGCCAAGGCAGATCGAATGATTTTTCAAAGCAATGCCCAAAAGTTGTTTTCGTGTAAAACATAGAAATGTATTGTCTTATATACTGAAGTACCACAATAATAGTGATAATGCTAATGTCTTTGTCACTAAATTTTCTTATTTAGCTCGCTGAAATATAAAGTGATTCATCGTTTTTTTGTAGAATAGACGGCATGAAAATCACATGGCTTATTATAGCTATGGTTATACGTTATGGTTATTCGCAATTACCACAGAACGATATGGGCTTTACAATTTTACATATCAAAGTAGAACTTGAAGCTGTTTCGCTTGCTACTTCGATATCGAATCGAACCGATCAGAAATTTCAGAAGATCACCCAGCACTGTTGGTTTGGTTCAGAAGCAATAGTAATAGCATGGAACTTGCGGTGGCCGTCTGCTGAGGTAATAGCACCAGGGTACCGTTGCTTTCTTGCATGCAATTCAATCGTAGTATCTTTAATCTATTGTACATATAACATGTGCAGTGATATATACTGTTAGCATATACAATCTATACACGTGCTGCATTATTATCGCTGTTTTTCTCGCGGCCTGCAGTCGCTGTAAGGGTAAACAACGAACAATGTGTGCTGTTGCGAAATATTCTTATGCACGCAGGCGCCTGTACGCGCATAATTAATGCTATAAAATATGCGTTCGTTTACACGTGTGTGAACGAAAATGTTGTTATTGTGTAGGCAACGTGCGATCTTAGATTTAATGAGATCTATCTGCGCATGCGTCGATTAAATTGGAGCAGTAGTTGACAGACGGCCGGGCCGAAATTTACGGACCATGTACATGGGTTAATAAAATGGGTTAATTAATTACGCGTAAATACAAAAAAAACAATAAATAAATACGTGGCGGGTTCTGTATAGTAAAAAGAAAGTGAAATCAGCGACAGTTGCTTTGATATAATGTAAGCATATAGCCTATGTTTAGTGGTATGTATTTTATTATACATTTTTTATTCCAAACATAAAGCCCTTTAGCTCCATGACTCCATGGTATACGGCACACAGTTTGCCTGTTTTGAGGATAAATAAAATTGTATATATAGCTACCGAAACGTAGCCTGTACATTTTTCATCTGCACAGTTCCGTTATGCGCGCAGACACTTTTATAAGGGTTCTTTTTTATTAAATGGCAGACACTGTTTTAGAGATTGCTTATATACGTATAATGTCCACTGGTGAACTTTTAATCTCAAATTATCTACGAAATTACACAAACATAAAAGCCTGATATTTTTCGGGATGAGGAGGTAATCCAACATTATGTCAAATTGTTTAGGCTACAATGTGACCTGGATCTGCATGCCGTGTTTTATTTTAACACTTTCGTTGATTGTATACTGCGCATCACTGTCGTGTTGTATGTTCGCCTGCTCTCCACGTCGTTATAATCACTATAATGAGATTTATAATAATAATAATAATTGCTATTATTGATCGTGTTATTAGCCTAGGGTAACGTAACGTCGTAGCTTAGCGAGTTATAGCGTATTATAGTGTCTCCCCCTGTTGAACTGAACTGAACTGAATTGAGTGAAGAAGGGAACAACGAGGTGCATTATGAAACACTCCGCGTGGTCGAAGTCGAGTGGGGGAGCTTTGCATGTAGAACAATTTCAAACGATAATGATGGTTACTGGCCATCATGCATGCTTTGTGTGACATTGTTAGTTGGTCGTTTATTCATACGAATACGTCTATACATAACAAACGCTGCAGTTCGTAATTTTTCCGCTCTTTCGGTGATGAAAAATAAAATGACGAGTTCTCGTCGTGCATTGTTTATTGATTTTTGGTAGTTATTTATTTTATTCAACGTGACAATCAATCGTACAGAAGACTAGAGTATAGGCAAAGAAAGCAAAAGAAAAAAATATGCAGTATCTAGACGTACACAAAAATTCAGTATGGCAATCTACTTTGTTTATATTGGTGTATGTATACAGGGTGGTCCAAAAATAAGTCACAAAGTTTTTTTAGTGTAAATGCATAAAATACTGACTGATTTGGAAACTTTTTTATTTACGGATAAATTTACAATATATTCAACTTTATTCACCATGAAATGGTAGTACATAAAAAGAAGAAAAACAACAACACAAACATAATATTCAATATTCAAAAACAGTTTTTTGAGATTCCATTTTATGTCAAGCGTTTCTATACACTCAATGTTGCAAAAATAAAAACAGACTTGTAGCAAAAGTCAATTTATTATCATTTTACTCAAGCAAAGACACAAAACGCCATAACAAGAAAAATAAAAATTTGTTTTTTTTTATTTATATGTTTAATTGTCATTATGCATGTTGGTAACTTAATATGGAAACTATTCAAAATAATACTGACGCCGTTTTGTACGTAAAAAATCTAGTTTTTAATAGTTTACACACGACAATATGACAGTTTTTAATAGGAGTTTGTATTATAAAAATATTAGTATTAAATAAAACATATGCCTGAAAAGTAAAACTAAAACGAGGCTGTAACGTCAGTGTAATATATACACAAGTAATCATTAAAAGCATTTATTTTTTGATTTAAAAAACAAAGTCTCGACCGGACCTGCTTCGGACCAAACCTACACTGAAGGTCACCGGCAAGTCCTTGGAAAGGTTTTTCCCTGATTATTTTGTTTGATGCTGTTGTTAAAGGCATTTGCAACGAGTAAAAGTATATTGAGCTTTACGGCAAAAATGTTTGCCAACGGTTATGCAAACTTTAATTACTTAAAAGTCTCCTGTACATTATAAACGTTATTAAAATTACTTAGTTGACACTTTTACTGATAACTACATGGCTTAATCTAATCTTAATTTTCATTAAAATTTAACCCTAATTTAACGATGTTTAAATGTTTTCTATTGCTTTTTCGAAACCTAAGTATATGCA
>Ga0209454_1000837_pt1 | contig 17385 bp, 9 predicted proteins | sample WorMetHERISLAND1_2_FD_187400 | JGI IMG/M metagenome (GOLD analysis project Ga0209454, IMG submission 187400) | Marine gutless worms symbiont microbial communities from Max Planck institute for Marine Microbiology, Germany - Olavius geniculatus... | ecosystem: Host-associated > Annelida >... | reverse complement strand
ATTTTTAAGTCTGTGTTACAAAGAAACAGATATGGCTTGGCTGCATTCTTACATTAATAATGTGATAAATGTAATTAGATAAAGTAGCGATCTACCACTAGTAATTTTCTGCTCACTAGTGCGAGACCGCTGATCTACCCCTAGCACTGACCCCTGTAGAATTATTAAGTAATAAATCTAAAACTGAATAAGCGATAGTTTTAAGTAATAAATCTAAACTTTAAACCTAAACCCAAAAACAAACCAAAACCTGAAACAGCAGTGGGCCGATTCAATAATTACAGTTAATCCATCGGCGTCATGAACGCCGCAGTAGGCCGATTCAGCTGATTCAGCATTATTAGTGCTACCGGTCCAGAAAAGTGTGACGAAGGGAAAGGAGGGTAAATTTTTCCTTAAAATCGCGTGACATCATTAATGGACGACCCCTAATGCTGTAAACGCGTACAAGGAAACGCTAACACTAGCAGAATAATAACTCAAGTCACAAAGGAAGAAGGAAGCACCTGAACTATCTGACAGTGATCGCAAACACGACAATAATGAACAAGAAACTAATACATGCAATTCAAAAGCAAAATTTCTTCGCCTACTGTATTTTACGTTCAAAATTACACAATTACTCATAAAAATTTTTGTTTATATTTACAATTACTAATATAACCATAGGTGACAAATACACACACACCATAGATAAAGGGCAAATGCTGTAAGTCAGTGATGAGTTAAAGTCGCATTTCAAAATATCGATGTTAAACATCACAGGCTGAACGGTAGTTTAAGCAAAGATGTTTTTCTATAATCTTTGTTTATACGTCAGTATTATCTACTGAGTTATGTTTTTCATATTTAACGTGCATAATATAAAAATCCGTGACTGACTGTAAGTACGTCGGACCGTCAGCAAAAATGGCTGAAGTTGAACTTTTCTTGCAGTACGGAATTTCGCCACAAAGGCTGCAAGAAGCCCGATTTTTGTCAATTTTAGTGCAAAAACTAATATCAAATACTTGGATTTAAAACCGGGTAATAAATTTTGGAACCCGTTTCGGGTACCCGGTTATTGCTACAAAATACAAATCAGCGAAGTATCAAATTTAATATGGCCCATCTCTACTCTACTCTTATTCCTAAATTTATAATTAGCATTCTTTGTTGACATGTAAACCAGTGTAAAGCAGTTGCTATATGTTTAACTTAAATGCTATTTCTGACTTATAAAGTGTGATGTTTTCGTCGTCGGGTTACTTTAGGGGTGTCAAGTGTCCCTATTATAATAGCGGTTTGTGTGATCGTCCCTACTGTCATTTTGGACATGTTAAAACGCCAAATTTTACTTTTGCATCGTCCCTGGCAGGTCAGTTGTGTGCTGTGCACTTTTTGTGCTTATCTCATTGCTGTTGCCCTGTCGGCAAATTGGCAATGCTGTCGTTGTTATGCAGTGCTGTGATCATTCTTTTGTGTCGTTATTGATGCTTTAATTTTTTCGTCGTGTATAGCGTGCAGTTAGGCTGCCGGTAGCCGACGTTGGCGGCGGAGTTCAATAGTGAAGGTAAGGCTGTGTGACATGGCTAGGCTGCCGGCAGCAGAGGCCACGCTATGATTGGCTATTGCTCAGGCTGTTTAGCCTATAGGCAAATGCGAATTGGTCCAATTTTTATTGGTGGAAAAGTGCCATATCTAACAAATAATACTCGGTACTCCAAATGATCTGAAGTTTTGCCATCTCTCAATACCATGGCACATTCCTGCTGAAGTGAATAATTACCATGTCATCCTGTATAGGTAGACTAGACAGTGTGTAACTGGACTGCATAGGCCTATATTCATGCAAATGCCCTTACCTAGGCTAAGTTGATTGCAGTATCACGCATTTGTTTTGTGATTCAACCTTGTCAGCTTACAGTAATACTAATACAGTAATACTAGGCTTAACTTGTAACATAACTTTGGATAGTTCATGTTGGCAACCTCGAAACAGAATTTCCTCTCAGCCCAAAATTTTGTACAGGCTGTACTTTCGGAATAAACATATCTAACAAGAAAACTATTCTTCCAAACTGTCGGGCGGGATGTTAAACCCTACTCACTCAGTCACTGTGCTTATGTTATACAGTCATGTGGCAGATGATCACGTGAATCTCAGCTGGTTGGTTGGCATTAGCAAGCCTGGAATGCCCCTCTCTTGCTCCGATGTCGCTGTATCTGCTATGCATGATGGCTTTTACAAGAAAAAAAATTTTATCAGTAGCTGCAAATGCACATTTACTTGCGTAGGTAACTTATCTCTTAGACACTAAATTTGCAACGACTAGTGTCCACCATGACAGAATTAGAATGACACTTTAGTTTTCAGCCAGTCACAACTGACTGCCGGCAGGCTAGTTGTGCATTTAGGTTGCTGGCTGTCGGCACGCTATACACGACGTAATTTCAAATCTGCTAATCAGAGTAGATAATGGCTGCTATGCATCTTTTTTCTTGTCAGTGTATTACTAAACTAAATGTTATAAATAGTGCTGTCTAATTAATGTAAGACGTTAATGCATTAAAGAATTAACACACATTAAAATACTGCCACATGTTAAAAATATTAATGCAGTAGTTGCATCTATGTAAGTTTACTAAATTCTGTGAAGCAAGAGTTCCAGTATTCCATTTGTCAGTTATCATTCCAGGTTACCTCCTCGATGTAGTCCACCTACAATATGAGCAGTAATGATGCATTAATTAATGTGTTAATGCATGTGCTAAAAAACTAACGTGTGCTTGAACGTCATTAAAAAAATTAACATCTTGACAGCACTAGTGAAAAAAAGCCATTAATTTGTTATCATTTGCAATTTTTATGTATGCATAAGGAAAATACATCCACAGCAATTCTACAAGGGTTCACCATACTTTTAGAATTACTATTTGTGTATTTTGTATTTGAAATCTGTATAATAAATATGTGTCAAGTGTAACTATTGAATACTTTGTGAACTGTTTGAACTATTTTATACTTTGTGTAAATTACCAGATGGAGAAGCTGTCTCAGCAGTCAGTAGCTGTGCTTCATCAGCTGCTGTATGCAGTGCATCGTCAATGCTCACTATGGTCGGTGGAGCCTTGAAGAAGATTAACGGAGTGAAGGAGACAAATAAGCTTGGCAGTCAATTCGACGTAAACAAAAAAGATGCCACTGTTCTGCAGTACAAACCCACACCAATCCACATTCTAAAGGCAAAATCGGCTGGATTGCAGTATGACCCAGTCTCAAATTTCTCGGCTTTGTCATCGCGTGTCACACTACCTAGCTGCACTAAACGATCACGCAGCATTGATGCAGTGATACCAACAAAGAGATCTAAGGCAGCTGTTGGTGACGATGACAGAACGGTTGAAGCAAAATTCAGTGATAGTGATGGTGAACAGATCACTGCCAATATTCATGGCAGTTGCGCTTTATCTACAGCAGATACCAATGAACCTTTGAAATGTGGTGAAAGTCGTTTACTGCAGTCTTCAGCCTTTGAACACTCAGTAGCAAAGGAACCGTATATCTGTAAAAGTAGTTCGTTAAAGACTTTGTCGACAAATCTGCCAGTATATGCTACAACTGCAAAGTTGTCAGCCACACAGTCTGAGATGAGAGATTTAGAAAATTGTTCATCTGCATCAGAAACAACATTAACTGTTAACTCTAACTGTCCAGAGTCAGCTAAGTTGCAGTCTGCTGCATTAAATAAAGGTGACAGTTCTGGAAAACAGCACTCCTCAAGCTCTAAGGCATTCGCCCTTGAAGTTGAAAAGCAGCATGCTGATGAAGATCACCATACTTTCTCCTCTAGCAAGAGTAAAAAACTCTCAGCTGAAACAGCAGCACACAGTAAGAAAATCAAAACAAATAGCAGTAATGGCTGCATTAGCAAACACAGTTCTTCACATAGTCATCACAAAGAACATAAATCCACCCATCAGAAAAACAGTGAACAGCAGCAAACTGCCACTGTAGCCAGCAGTAATGTACATTCTAGCCAAGTAATTGGTGTCAGTAGACACCATCATAAATTTGGTGACGATAAAAATAGTGATGGCAGGAAGACTTCCAAGGCTAAACACCGCAGTAGCAAGGACAGTGATAACCACAGCTGTCAGTCTTCTGATGTCACTAGTGAGAAACAGAGCAGCAAAAATGGTCGTAGCCATGACAGTACCCTGTCTAAGTCTGATCGAGTTAAGTCTATTGAGAAAAATTGCAGCATTCAGAAACATGGCCATTCAAATGACAAATATCGTAAAAATCATACCCACAATAATTTTGAGCATGGTGACAGAAAAGCTGCAGCACCAGATAGCCATAGAGACAACAATAGTGAAGATGTGTTGACCGAAACATTGTCACACAGTAAGAAAGGTAACAGTAGTAGTTCTGTTGACAAACACACTTCATCACAGAATCATACCAAAGAACACAAAACTTCCCATCACACAAAGAGCAAACATAAACAAAGCGGCAGTAGCGTACATTCGACAAAGGAAGATGAGAGTCATAAAGAGCCATGCAAGTCCAAAACAGTTTTACCTTTGTCTGTAAAAAAGGGTAAAAGCTCTGATCATAGGCACAGCAAACACAGAGAAAGTGCTAGCATGACTGATGGTCAGTGTACTCGACTGGGAAATAGAATTCACACAAAAGCTTGCCATTCAAACACTGTAACCAGTGAAAGTTCCTTACAGGCAGAGGTGAAGCATATCAGTGCATTGCAGAGCATTGAGCTGTTTGGTGAGGACAGTGATACAGAGTCCATTCTTCTGCAGTCGCCAGCCCCAGCTCAACAAGCACTCAGCAGGTCCTCAGTGGCTTCACACCCTTCACTGTCCAGCGGTGACGAAGTGATATTATTACCAACTGATGACCTATCAAGTGACACTGACGACACATTTGAACAGTGTCAGCAGCTGTATAATGACTTGGCAAGGCAGCAGCAGTCTAAAACAGGCACTTGCACCAGCAGTGCTAGTGACAGTGTAAGTCAGTTCTTTCAGTTGTTGGCATTATTGTTTTAGTAGTGTATGGCAGTTAGTTTGGTTATATTTAACTGTTTGCTATGCCTGTAGGTGAGGGCATTAGGCATACTGCTTATTCAACAATTGGTCTGTCTGTTGTTCAATGTACATAGAGAAGCTGTAGGCTCAGAAAAATGCCAAAAACCTATATATTGGCCCAAACAGCATGATGTAGTGAGATTTTACAGTTTAGAAAGCTGAAATAGCATAAATAATGCAGAGTAAAAACATAGCTGAAATGCTACAAGTTATGTATGTATAAATAATGAGTTTTCAGGGATACTCTTTTTGGCGCCCTTGTTTGAGATAATCTCTCACTTATTGACACAAAATTTTGTCACAAACAAACCCAGATTTTATGCCATCATTTTTTGCTGTAATGCACGGAAAGTTTGTCTGTCTGTTCATCATGTCTGTCATACTCCTCTGGTGCCTTTGAACTGTGTTGCATGATTGCGGACCCCAATCGTGGTGTTTGAGTGCATTGCCCCCAGATCCCCCATGGGCAGCCTGGGGAGGTCGAGTTGTCGGGTAATGGTGTGGATCTGCCTATAGGGCGAAAGTTTTTCTAGTACAGTGAAAACCAGGAGTCTCCGTCTCATTTGGGCTTGTATCGGTACTGGGTTGTGACAGACTCCGAGAAATAAGGTGTCCAGCTGCGGACAAGCATATGGACGGATTTCTATGCATGCATTAACAGCTTGATTTTAAGCGCTGCTTATAGCTTGAGCGTCACCAGGCAGTACTAGCTGATGTGTATTGGTTAAAGGTAAAGGTTGTCAATTTGTATAGCGCATCATCGCAAACACACCTCTAATGCGCTTTTGTTTCTAACCAGAGCCGCCTGCTGCACGGCCACCATGTTCAGCCTGCAGACACAGGCTGGCGCAGCGGTCGGCTAGGCAACCCCAGTCAGCTGTACCAAGGTCCCCACCTTCTGTGACCCATGTAAATGAGTTACTACTCATTTTACCATCCCACGGAGGGTAGAAGGCTGAGTCGACCTAGCTGGCAGACTTTGCACCGAGATGGTTTACCTGCCCGCAGGCAGTCACCCATCGCAGTGCTAACCAGGCCTGGCGTAGAGTAACTTCGTTTCAGCCGAAACGCGTTATCAACCACGCCATCATGTATTTAGCTCTGTGCATGCTTTGTGCATGTTGCAGTTAGCAGTGAGTCCAGAGAAAGTGTCTTCTGGTGATAAATGTGCACCGGTGCCTGGAAAGAAACGAGTGGCACACATTTCATCTCTTGGCTCGGTAATCGCCGTCATATTTTCGTGCTAGTCATTTAACACTACAGTGAACGGTCAAAGATGCTTCTAGTGGATGTCATAATTGACCAGTTTTACACCAAATTTAGCTGAATATTGTCAGGATTATCAGCGATGTTACAATGAACTGTTTGTAGTTTTCAGTTGATTTTGATTCGAGTTACGATTTCGGTGTTATTCAATCATATCCATATTATTCAAATATTAAATAGGCCATTTCTGTATCATGCCATCTTTTAACTTTTGTGTTGCATTATGTGTAGGCGTAATGAAGAAATAAAGTAGTTTGCACTATAAGAAAATCATTCGTTAACATTACGGTGTGGACCAAGTCCTTCACACTTGAATGCAGTTGAATTCTGACATTGCTTGTAATAAGTGTTTGCATAAATCTTGTTGGCAGGCAATGAAACTGAACTGTTTGCCTCTGAAGAAGAAGAAAGTTCACATAACTCCGGTGCAGCAGATGCTGAATCGTTTTGAAGCTCTACAGAAGGCAGCTGGCAGCAGCAGTAGTAGTGCAGCAGGGAAACAGTCTTCTAGCGTTCATTCTGGTGCTAGAATGCCTGCTGGTCATACGGTTGGCAAAGTTGGCAATGAGGATGGTGACACTGCTAAAGTTCCCTGTGGAACTAAACCAAAGCTGGCAGATCGAGTTGCACATAAGCCGACACTGGTGAGATTATGCCTGCTGCTAGATTTAACAAGAAATTTGAGCAAAGCTCACGTGACGCACAATAGCAGCGGTCCTGCCACCTGGGCAATCATGTGCAGCATGCAGTAAAATAATGATGTGTTTTGAAGGAGTGCCTAAATCTGCGGCCTTTGTACGGAAGACTTTTTAAATTTGAAAGGTCGAAATTTAGATTGTTAAAAATGGTCGTACTATGCTAAAAATTTCATAGGCCTATGTAGGTTGTCCAGGTTTATCTCTAGCCATTTTGGTACAGTTTACTCTTGAAATGTGTGCCGCAGTCGAAAATTGAAAAAAACACTAAAATCCTTTGTCATTTAAGGTTCAGGGTCATTATAGGTCATCAATTTTGACACTATTCTAAAGCTCGTCACTAGTGCTATGATAAGCAGCATGTCTGTGCCTATCTGCAACTGTTTTCACGCTAGTCAAGCTAATAGCGGTAAAACAACCTCTTTTTAAAGAAGTACCCCTCTTTGATGCTCATATGCGCAGGCCTTCTTGAACTTAGGGAGTCTGACTTGGACTGCTAAAATGTGCGTGTCATGCTGATAATTTCATATGCAAGTTGTTTTCGTCCATCGCTAGCCATTTCTTTGCAGTTTGCTCTTAAAATGTATGTCGGGGCCCAAATTTACGGGAAAAAAATCATGAAAACCTCCAATTTTGAGGGTTCAAGGTCGTTTACAGTCATCGATGTTGATAAAACTAAAAAGCCTGTCACCAGTGCTTGTTATGATAAGCAACATGTCTGTACTTATCTGCAACCTTTTTTACACTAGGCGAATCAATATCAGCAAAATAACGTCTTTTTAGAGGGGGTACCCCTCTTTGATGCTCTCATTCGAGGGGACCCCGTTCACACAGGAGCTCAAAATTTTGTCACGATATATTAGACTCCTTGGGGCAGCCCACAGTGAAGATTTTGTGATCTTAGTTTTGCACCATTTTGACACAATACAGCAGTGTGATGAACAGATGGAGTGATGGACGGACGTACGGACAGACGCCCAGGCCATGGCTAAGACGCGCGAAGCATTCTGCTGTCGCGCGTAAAAACTTTCAGTAATGCAGGTCTTTTTGCCATTGTGTTTGTTCTCTTTTTATGATTTGGTTACAGGCGAGATGCTTTATGATTATATAGTTGGTAACGCTGTGATAATTGACTAATTGTGGATGCATGTAAAATAAAGCATTTTAGCAAATGATTTGTTTTCCATGTAAGCATGGCTTAATGCAGTCAGTTTGAAATTAGTTGGTCATGTGTTCAACATGGAAATGATATTATGTAATGATTCCCATAACATTGTTATGTTTTATATAGATCTGTTACAGCAGTCTATGATCATTTGCTATATTACTATTAGCAGTAACATCTGTGCATTGTGGATTGTGCTGCTTTGAAGAATTGGGTACGATATTTTTTGATTTCATGAAAAAACATGGTGGCAATTGATTGCGTCGTGTCTGTGTAGGGTGTGTTGAAGAAGCCACTACTGAAGGTCGAAGGTGTGTCAAAGATTCCAGTTAATGTGAGGCAGGCGTATCTCGATCGCTTCTTTGAAGTCTGCGTTCTGATTTATCCCGACGACTCGGACGCACGGCAACGTGTGAGCATCAGCGTTAGGCTCTGACTGCTGCCATTGCTGCTGCCTGGGATTTACGTTCACGTGGTCGATCTTTTGAGTTACTCTTGTACACTGAAAGTAAACTGATAGGTTTAAGTTTTAAACATTTTCATGCTTTGTGCGGTCAGCCCCGGTCTCAAACCATGTTTGGGTGTATTTTATTTACAGTCAGCAAAACAGGCAGGGCTGAAAAACGAATGGGTGCACCCTAAAATTAAGTTGCTTAAATGGGCTGAGCCAACAGTTGCAATATTTCAGCCCTATGCATAAGGTACAGTGAGATGCCAGCATCATCTTCTGTGTCTAATGAAATTATTCTGGGAGGTCCAGAAGCTTTTCGTACCAGCTTTAGTGATTGCCATATTATCGACAATACATAATGACTCCAGCTGCATAGCATTGCCACTCATAATGACGTAGGTCATCACTGTGAGCAGAGGCATCAGCATGAGACAGTCATCTTAATAGCAGTCAGCCCAATTAAGTAAGGAAGGAAGTAAGTAAAGTTATTTATATAGCATGCTAACTGTAATAACCTTGAACCTACTTGGTGTGCTAGTAGGACAAGGGGTAAAAGTATTTTAGATGATATCTGAAAGTAGATGCAGATTGTGTGCTGCATTTAAGAATGTTCGGAAGAACGTTCCAACTTCCAAGTAGATGGACTGGCATGTACAAAAGTATCCTGATATCTTGATTTGTGGAACTTGAAGGTCAGAGATGTCTGTGGCTGTCAATGCTGGAGACAGTTTAGCAGAGATCGATTAGGTATTCAGGAGCCATGTTGTGCCGACACTTGTACACGTGGATGACAGCTGGAATGAGATCTGGTCAATGACGTCGAGCCAATGTAGAACATGACCCTTTCAAACTCGTTGTCGGTTTTCACGTTGCAGGCGACTGAGGAGGAGAAGTCAGTTTATGAACGAAGTTCTTCCAAAACTATCTACCTCAACCTGTCTGTCCACACTCTTCGTCGACTGCGCGAGGAGTCTGCTGCATCCGCAGACTCTTCCACTGGTGCTATGTTGTCGCCGACAAAGAACCCCCATGCTGTGTCGCATGAAGCCATTCTGGGAGGTCCCAAGGCCTGTCAGACCAGCTTCAGTGTTCACCGTTCTGCCAACCAGTCTTCACCGTCAGCTTTCAGTGGTAACTTCAGCCATGTTGTCTGCTTCCATCTTGCAATTATTGTTAATTATTGTCATTTATACGGAACTTTCTTTACAATTGTAGTGGCAGAATGAATTTGAATCCGTAAGTTTTCTGTTAATTGTGTCTAATGTTGACAGAAACACATACTATGACCAGCGACTGCGGAAGGTATTTGAAAGTGGGGGGCAAACCATGGCGAGCGCCGAGTGCGAGCCTATAACAGGGATTTGGGGGCAGAGGCCCCAGCAGGGTCCATTGGCAGAGCCCCTGGTCAGCTGAAACACTTCTAGCTTTCGGACGTTCAATGGAAGCGGCAAATTTGCCTACTTTTCTGAAATCTAGAAACCCAAAAACAGACATTTGTGTTGTCTCGCCAATGTGGCCATCTTATCATCCCTTTGTACTTTTATACATCATCTAGCCATATATGGTCTGTGCAATGGAACTTTGTCCCCCAGAAGCAAACTCTTTCTGTTTGACGCGCTACAGCTATGCTGTAGTCTCTGGCATGCACGATGCATTTGTTGTCTGTCCGTTCATCTGTGGATCACGGTTGTATTGTGGCTAAACAATGCGAGATGTGGCCAAGGTTGATATTGATCACTAATAGGAAATCGCATAGGCCCTTTCAGGTAGAATGAAAATCATCGATCTTGGATGACTTTGAAGGTCAGTAGTCAGTACTGCAACAGCGACTGTAGCCTATAGGCTGTGGTGCATCTTCCTTAGCGACAGCTGGACTTCTTGTTTGTGAATTGATACACATATTTTGATGATACAGACTTCGGTTAGGAAAACTGTGCAAATATTTTGGTGCTGAGGCGATCATGGGATGTCGCACAGTCTGCACAGGCTTGAAGCTGAAATGGTATGCATAAGTTACCAAAAAAATTGCAAATAGCCTAGTTACTCGCATTTTGCTCTTTGCTGCATCTTTGAGGCGTCACACCGCTGCAATATTACCGTCTGCATTGGCTTCATGCGCCAGAGTGATTAGGGTATAAACCAGTGTGCCCATGGTGCCGAACCGGGTGACGCTCCATCATTAAACTTTCTGGTCGACAATGCCTTCGTTTAGTTCGTTCATCATGGAACTTGTCTCCGGCTGTAGTAGCACTCTACAATCTACATCGATGAGGTGACTGAGCGTTGCCCGTCTCTGCAGCAAAAACCTGGAACAGACTGCCATCAGATCATCAGATGTGACGTCACTAAAGTGTCTACGATCATTAAGACTAAGCTTAAGTCTCTAAACCTCCTCTGTTTTCCATGTTTCCCATAGTTGACTCTAAAGTGACTAAAATGCTAGGCATTTTTTACTTTAAACTTTAATATAATATAATGCAAAACATCAGCACCAACAATTTATTTATGCATGGGCATGAAAAGTGGGCCCCCACTCAAAAAAAGAGGGGGCAGTTGCCCCCCTTGTCCCTGTGGTTTCGCGGTCTATGACTATGACTGATGATGAGTGTTATATTTTGCTTTCATTTTTTTCATATTTTGTGTCAGTTATGCGAATTTCATAGTAATAAAAATACATCTTTTACATGTTCTTTTTTGCAGTTATTTATTTTTAAAAAAGTTATCATAAATTCTGGTCAACATTGTTATCAGATTGGACATTGTACGCATTGCATCATGAGCATGTGAGTTATGTTCTGTTGCAATGTTGTGCTTGCAGCGGCCATTCTGTATCGACGGTTGAAGCACTACTTACTGACAGAAGAGCAGCTGGTTGAGAACGGGTTTCCCCGCAGTCATGAGTCAATCGCTGGCGCAGCCGTTGTTAGCATTCCTCAGCAGGACAATGCATCCAAGATTCCTCTTTCTCCCAACTGTACATATTTCACTCTGTTTATTCAATTGAGCCAGCCATTTCACAGCATGTACTGCCGGTGCTATGTAGGGTTAAAACAATACCAAGAAACTAGTGCTGTTGAGGCATTTATTTTTTTTAACAGCGTTAATGCGCATGTCAATGTTTTAACACGTGCATTTTTGGCATTAACACATTAATTAACAGATGGTTATATTGCTGAAGTTGTAGGTAGACTACATCGAGATTGTGACTGGAATGATGACCAATGAACTCGTGGCTGTGTCGCAGGCAGGGATGCACGAGACCTTCTGAGTCGAGACGTGACCCGAGACCCATGTCTCCGAGTCCGAGACATTTAAAATTTTGTCTGAGACGAGACCGTAATGAGACGTTGCAGTTTCCGAGACGCTGGCCGAGACCTTGAAGCTCCCGAGACTCTTGAGAGTCTCGGGGAAGCTTTAATGTCGAGAGTCTCGGGAGCTTCAACATCTCGCCGAGACGTTTTCCATGACATATGGTGAAACACATTGACAACAGAAAAAATTATACAGATTAATTAACTCGCACCATGGTAAGCGCTTTCTATTTGTGATATTGTGGGTTTTGCACTTTATTTTGACAATTATCATTGAATAATTAACGGCTTGCACCATAAAGAATTGCAAGTGCAGTGTTGTAGACATGAGCCATTATGTTTATCACAGTTTGCAAGCAACTGAAATTAGTAAACTACAGCTGATTATAGCCTTATACGTCATCTACATTTGGCTGAGAGTATTCATTCTGACATCATGCACTTTATCTTCATTGTGACTAAATCATTTTATGACGAAAAAAATGGCATGACATAATTCTGCTTTATGACAAATAAGTAAATAAAACAGTAAAACACTGTAAACGAATATTTCTAAGCCACAAATGTCATGCTGGTTAGTATCACTCTAACTGCAGCTGCAGTATGCACGGCGCGCAACTGCACAAAACGACTCGACGAGATGCAATGGCCCGAGACCCAAGACGAAACCTACTGGGCCGAGACCGAGACATATTGCTCCGAGACCGAGATGAGACCCAAGATGCATCGGTCCAAGACCAAGTCCAAGACGTTAGTACGTCTCGAGACTGTCTCGAGACTCAGTTGTCTGGACCGAGACCACATCCCTTATCAATACAGGTATAGCACCATCGCAAGCATATCAGAGGCACATAATAGCAGAGACTAGGCTGAATGTTTATGTTCACAGCAGCCAATATCAAACAGTTCAGCTTTTAAACAATGCTTAAAAGTGCTGAATAGTTTGACATATCTGCAGTTATATGACAGCAAGTTCCAAACAGAAAGAGCACTAATGCTGAACACTTTTGCTAACAATGCAATGAAGCTAAACTTATTATATGGAACCAAATACACTCCACAGCTCACAGCTCAATTCTTGTTAAAACAAACACCAGCTCTTTCCATAATATTCTTCACAGTACAAAACCTAACCTACAACTGCGTAAAATACTTATGCAAGTATTACAAGGGAACAAAATATTTAACTGCCTCTCTGTCCACTGCGTGACGTCCACTGTAGTTCTGCAACACAATCATATCTGCTTCCATCAAAAATGGCATCCACTACACATCATTAGGGCCTACAGTTTTCCGCGGGCCGTGAAATTTCGAGCCGAGCTGCGGAATTTGTCCTTTTCCGCGGAATTTTTATATTGCTGCGGAATTTCGCGGAATTTTACAGAAGTTAAGAAATGACCGATGATTACTACAATCGTCGGCTTTAAACTAACTACATCACGGAGAAAAATCAAACTAAACTGCTTAAAACTGCATCGCTACTAATAAGTAAAATCGTATACGACACAATCGTAAATTAACACAATGCAACTAATTGACAAATTGTACTTTTGGAAAGAAAAAAAGATCGATAATTTCCTTTGTACGGTGCTAGCATAACTGAGCGCCATGCTAGCATCCAAAAACTGAAGTTTTTTTAAACAGAATAAAGCTTAGTTTACGCACAAACAAAAAGCTGCACAGTAAGCCGTGGAATTTGGACAATTTTGCCATGGTGAGCCATGGAATTTTGCGAACTGGCCTGCGGAATTTGGCAAAATTTACCGCGGGCCCTACACATCATTAAAAAGTAACACTAGCAAGCATGGCAGCAAAACAGCAAACTGACCGCTGGCAGTACGTAAGGTTCTGACTGCGGCTTCCACGATGGACTAACAACTGGTAGTTTAGACGTCCATTTGTAGCAGAGCAGCAGCTCAACCAATAACGTCACACACACGCCCACCAGAACAGAGCATAGAATCACGGCAAACATCGTAGACAGGTGTGTGGATGTAACACGAATATCACAGTCACTGCATCAGCCACATTTTCAGTTGTAATTCCTTCCTCTGCAACATAATTACATCAATGACAATCGGTCTTGTAAATCAGTCTATGCACTGTGGCAGTCGAAGAGGCCACACAAGTGCAAAGATGAAACAAAAAATTTGAGCTAATGCTCATGAGACGTGCGAAAGCCTATAGCAGTTTCTGTTCGCAAGCTGTCAGTCTATTTACAGCCATTTCGTTGCAATTCATTCTTGGAGTGTGAGCTGCAGCCGAAGATTGCAAAAATCAATAAAACCCCTTATTTTATTTCCTATCACCCTGTCATTTAGCACACACGCTGGAGGCGACCCTTTTCGAATTTCTGAAAAAGCTTTACGGTTTTTGAAACTAGAGTCTTCCAGGCAGCCGACGGCAAAGATTTGATGATCCTAGCTTGCACTGTTTTTGACTGATCCACCCGTGTGACAGACAGACGGACAAACAGAATTGCAATGGCTAAGACGTGCTAAAGCAGTAGCTGCTTTCGCGCATAAAAATCACAGAGATGATGGTAAGGCTAAGATATTGACAGTTACAGTTACAGCTAAATTAGTTGGTCTCGAGAACTTAACATCCCTGCAGCTAATTGGTTGACAAGCACTAAGTGCTAATTAATGTCTATGTCTCATCATCCATTTGATTGGCCTATCTTTTGAATGCATATACACTGCATGCAGCCATAACATCACCATTCATCTGTTAGTCGGATGAAAATAAACCGATGCTTGATAGGTCTCGTAACCTTCACTCATCAATAACTTCTAGTATAGACAAATTAACTATTGATGTATTGATGTATTACATGTATTACATCTGATACCAAAATGAAACACAAGACCGCCGCAACTGAGCAGTATCATTGGCAGGAGGTCATATATAAATTACATGGACACCACACTGTGTGGGAAGGGGTAAGCCAAAATAAAAACAAGCTAAGAGAGAAGGCCAGGAGGGGGGTTCAGGGCAAGTAGAGTCAGCATTCACACAACATGCAGGTTGTAGGCCAAAAAGACCGTGTCAGGAATTAGTGCATTGAAGCATCCATGAGCAACACTGACCTGCAACCTCTGGATGCAAGGGCCCAGTTGCGCACCCAGCCACATGCAGGAGGACTGTATGTTCAGTCTGCTGCTGCAGCATGCTGCCATCTCTCTAGTAGTAGTAAGTAAGTAAGTAAGTAAGATGACTTAAAAGGTGCAATTTAAGAGTTAGCCACAATGCACTGCATTCTCAACAACTAAACAGAAATGTCTTCAGCAGTCATTTAAACTGTTCAAAGTTAATATCAGTTTGTCTCAGATGAGCTGGAAGGTTGTTCCACAGCATAGGAGCTGCAGCAGCAAAACATCTGTCTCCATAGCTGCTGTAGATCCATCTGACAACACGTCCTTGAGTTGGCAGAACACAGGTGACGAGTGATGACCTTTGCCTGAGACCAGCTGACAGTCGGCGGCCAGGTAAGCTGGAGCCATGCCGAACAGTGACAAGTAGACCACCTGGAGTAACCGACTTAAAATCCACCCAACACTGAACCGCAAGCCAGTGCAGCTCCTCTAACATCAGAGTTATGTGGACATAGTGTCAAGCGCCCGACACCAAATGTGCAGCCACATTCTGAACAGACTGCAGCCAGCTCATCAGACCATCAATGATGCCATAAACATGGAGTTGTTAGTAGTCCAGGCAACACAATAAACGCCTGGGCCAACGTCTTGACGGCATCAGATGACATCAATCTGATGAACAGTCGAAGCTGCCGTAGCTGGTAGTAGCCACTACAACACACTGCTGTGCAGACAGTGTCAGCTGGCTGTCGACGATGACGCCAAGGTTACACACTATCTCTGAGACATCGATACGTGCCGACACCACCAGAACCTCTAAAATGTTGACTTTCGCCCGCTGCTGTTCAGAACCCAACCACATCACCTGGGTCTTGGTGGGGTTAGTCAAAGTTGGCTGGCCTTCAACCATGCTTCGATGTCGACGAGACATGCAGTGAGACATCGGACAGCAGCCGGTCACCGGCCAGTGTGCTGATGTAAACCTGTGTCACTGTGAGTCATCTGCATGCTGCAGGCTGAGTCCATGACGGTTAACAACAAGGACCAGCTCAGCTCTGTACAGAATGTACAACAGCTGGCCCAGTACAGATCCTTGAGGAACCCCATACAGTACTGACTGCACAGAAGACAGTTGACAACTGTAGGCAATCTGCTGCATTCTATTGGTCACAAATGACCACAACCAGTCAAGGACTGAGTCAGTCACTCAACCTGGCCAATCAAATCCAAACTGTGGGTCCATCACTGGCCGGTGAAAGAACAAATATATGCAAAATGTACAAATAACAAAAAGGTCTAAGGCACTAGGGCAGAATACTAGAATAATGAAGAAAAGCTACACAAAATACATAAAAAGTGCCTATAATGGCCCACATAAATATTTTATACCATATTCACTGATAAAGGGTCTCACTATAGCACAATACCGCAATACCACAATACTAGACAGTGCGCAGTCGGCGGAAACTGCTGGGCTGGCCGGATTTGCCTTAACCATAACCCTAAAGACTGTAACTGGCTGCTGCAGTATCCAATCAGCTGGCGCAATGTGATCAGGGGCGTCCATCGTCTGGACTTTGACGTGTCACTGCAATCTGCCCGGTCCATCAGCAATTGAGTTAATTGATTAAGAGATCTTCGCTTGCCAGTCAGTGTTTGCTGTTAACTAATTGGTCCCCCTGACAGCATCGTTGACACATGTGCGCAGTCGGCGGCAGCAGTCCAATACTGTGGTATTGTGACATTGTGGTATGTCAAGGAATGGTCACACCACTGATAACCCCCAACTATGGCTACAGGTAAAAAGTGGACTGCGGATGTGCAAATGTCGCAACAGGTAATGCTGTAATTCTTCTTCTCTTCTCTTCAGGATATGTGCCAACTTCAATATGTTGAAGGCTCTGGCACGGTAAAGCTGTAACTTATTGGTTTAACCATTCCCTAACCCTATTCCTAGTCATAGCCTTATCCCTAACCACAATCCTAACCTTACTCTTAGCCGTATCCCTGACCATAGCCCTAACCGTGACATAACATCTGCAGATCCGCTTTTTACCACCTGCCTATTTAGCTAAGCAAGCATGCATATAAACATTTTCTTTGACACTCTATGGTTACTTTTTTCAGCAACATCAGATTTTCCTTTACGGAACCGAAACGCCTGAGCTGACCGATGCATTATGGGAACTGTGATAAACCGAATAGCGCCCATCATCCATGACAAGGGGCGCGACATAAAAACAGCAATAACTTTTTGCCCCGGACATCCCAGAACGGGGCAACTTGCAGTCGTGATATATATTACTAATAC
>Ga0209454_1000836_pt1 | contig 17386 bp, 5 predicted proteins | sample WorMetHERISLAND1_2_FD_187400 | JGI IMG/M metagenome (GOLD analysis project Ga0209454, IMG submission 187400) | Marine gutless worms symbiont microbial communities from Max Planck institute for Marine Microbiology, Germany - Olavius geniculatus... | ecosystem: Host-associated > Annelida >... | reverse complement strand
GACGAGCTCCCAATTAAAATTTCTGGCTACGCCACTGTGCTGCCAGCTATACAGTCAGTCTGTCTGGTGAGTTCAGTTTATATTGATCATATTCTGTTGTGTCAGTGGCGACGTTTATGCTACAAAGTCGGCGGCTCTGGTATGCATTCGGCGATTGACAATCTCCAGACTCCAGACCCCAATGAGACGTCGCGCCCGCACAAGACATACCAACGGCGCGACCACGGCCGGTCTCAGCCGTCGGCAATAGCTGCGAGTTATAGCGGTGTCATCTTCTAGTCTAGCCAGAGACCTTCAAGACTGCACAACAAAATGTCGCAATCGATGCAGCACTTTATATCAGCGTTTATAAGAATGCCGAGCGGCCCGTGACGACTTTTTTTACTCAATGACCCGTCGATCTCGACATTTTGACCTTTTAACCTTGAACGCACTGCATGTATGGATTGGTAGGCCTATTGTTGGTCAGTCATAACGCTGCACCCAAATATTGGACTTCAATTCGACAACTTAATTTTTTTATCATGCAGAAAGACAAACAAAGACGAGATTATGGTCCTTCCGAGAAAACACCATTTAGAAAGGATTATCTTTCTTAATCAGACTTTCCTGTCTTGGAGTTAATCTTACCAGCGCTGCAGCCCAAATTTGGAATTTAAAATAAATACGTGTCATGAAATCATGGTATAAACGAATACTAAAAAAACTGTTAACTTTCTTTAGTATTGATTGTTTGATGGCACTGTGTCTGGTCGTTTTTAAAGAAAATTTGCATTATGTGTCAGTGTGTCTTTGTCAGTATTTTGTATTTTAAAGAAAGTATTTTAAAATACGTATTTGATATTTGGTATTTGAATTACTTAGTAGAAAGTAATTGGTATTTTGGTATTTGAAATACTTTTTAAAAAGTATTTTGTATTTTAAATACTTTATGTGGAGTATTTGCCTAGCTAGCTCTGTTGTTAGCAGAACTTAGAACTCTCTTCAGTTCATCACCCGCCCAGTCGCCAATAATAGGCCTATGTTCGTCATCGCCAAGAAAGCTTAATTCTTAACTAAGTGAAATAAAAGCTCGAATGTAGGCCTATTCTTAACCGTAAGCCTCACAGCCTCTAATCTTTGTCGTTAACTTAATTCCCATTTCCCGCTCTCTGTTAGCGTCTAAGCGGTTTAGAGAAACTGACCCAATAGTCGAGTCTTCAACAGTCGAGTACTTAGCATGGAATGCATCTGCAGAGTCGTGTAAATTACTGGCATTATTGGAGATGGGTCATCGCCGTTTCCAATATTTGTTTGTTTAAATTATATTTTGCAATGTTTGTTTCAGCCGTGTTGCGTGTTTGCGATGGCCTAAATCTATCTATTTTGTTCAGTAGCTGAGAGACAAGTAATTTGACTTGGTCATGTGTTATAAAATTGTTTTTGGTTTAGTTAAACTACAGTTTTCTGAGTTTTTTTTGTTACTGCTCCGGTTACAATAACTCGTGGTCATCCGTACAGATTGTTCGTAAACTTAGCAAGGCATAATGTCAGGAAAGACTTTTTTGCAAACAGAGTTGTCAAATATTGGAATTACCTACCCGCAGATTTTGATTTTAGATCTATTAATTGTTTTAAGCGTAATCTAAATAAAATTGATTTTACCGATTTTCTTATTATTCAATAGTGTTCTGTATGTGTTAAGTGTATTTTAATGTGTTTTACCATTGTCACTGTGATATCTTTTAGTAGGCCTAGTGTTTTTTTTATTAGTTTTTAGTATGGGCAACCGTAAGTGCACTGCCTGGTCGTCCAGCCTCACTGTTTTATGTTATCTGTACTTGTACTTGTATGCTTCAAGGCAAATTACAATACATACATACATACAAGTACCCAGAAGAACAAATAAGATAAAAACATGCATGACAATGAATAACGCGAATCCAGAGTTGCCGAGCATTAGATCTCTCTTGTTCTCAACATTATCGCAATAAAAGCAAACTCAACGTGAAATAAGGATTTAAAGCACGCGGCCCATGCGTTATGAATCGATCTTCTTAAAAGAGCAAAAACTTGCTGACAAACGTTGTTAAGGAAACAGCTTCTAAATTAAAGCTTTTGCGAAATTTTTACGCCTAACTTTGTAAAACAACAGTAAGTTTACTATCACTTTTGTCCGTCGTTAACATGTTTTGACAACCAAGTCAATTTTTGTATACCTTAATAATGATCTGATTACCTCAACAAACTCATCAAACAATTACAGTAAATTGTTGTAAATGTCGATTAACTCAATAGAATGTCGTTGATAGAGTAAAAACATGAAGATTGACTACGACCACAAAGTCAAACAAGCTGAGTCTGCAAACTTTAAAAGATTAAATTTGTATAACTAAACTGTACAGTAAACAACAAAGGGTTCCAAAAAAATTCATTGAAACTTATTAAATAGTTTATGGTCTTGATAATGTGGATTGTAGTACATTTTTCGCTGTAGCAATTTTGCGATAACTAAAGAAAATAATTTAAAATTACATAAAAATGTTAACTTAGCACTGTGGTTGATACTTTTTCAGTCAAAAAGTTGGAATGCTTGGAATAAATTACCAAAAAACCTCTGTTGACGCGAGCAATGTAAACGCATTCAAGAACAGGATGATAAGACATTAAAAACACATTGTGCTAGTCAGTCCATAAACACTGTAATGTAGCTGTTAGTCGAGTAGAAAAAGGCATTCAGTCTAAAGCCCATCTCTAGTCACTAGCCAGCAAGTGAACGGGCACCTGGTTCTATGCTAGCTGCGTAGTGTGGTCGCACCGCGCAACGCGACGCACGCCGAATCACAACTACAGTGTTAGCGCTATGTAGCAGCAAGTCGACAGCATCGTACGCTCCTGCAGCAGCTCGCGTCTCGCATTATATCGCCGCTGCAACTGATAACTTTTACATATAATAGGCCTGTGGTTCGTGTTTACGTCTGTAGCTACGGCGATCATCTGTCGTTAAACAAACTTCTTTTTGCACGGCAGCGGTAACAGCACTTTTCAAATCTAAACAGGCAAGTATATCTAAAAATTGTTCAGTCAATCTGGTAAATGACCGACTCGACTTTGGCGGCTAATTGCAACATTTTGTACAACGAAAAAGAAATGGGAGCTAACTCCGCCTGTCCTCGTTATAGCAATTATATTACCAAGTGCGTGATTTCTGCCAAAAATTAGTACCCGTACAATAATACACAACTTTTTGACTGTTCCTAAAGCTGCAGCGGCAACAATTAAATGGATAATATGGGGCTTCGGTCTACCGTTTTAGGGTTGGCTAGCTTCTGCAATACTGCCCTTTAATCTTATGTTATCAGAGAACGAAAAATAAATATATTGAAATAAAATTCGTCGAACTTATTCAATAGATTCCACTGCAAACGGACACAAGTCTGTATGGTGATTTGTGTAAAGGGGCTGGGAGCACCAAGTGCATGCAAGTCGAAGTCAGGTGCTCGTTGACAAAGTATTATGATACTAGAGAGTTGGCTACCCTTTACCCTTTACCCTTGTGTGGTTTGCGTTCTACCCGACTGGCTGACTGCGCCGGTTTCGTATCAAAGTTTCATTTTGCCGTCGATGGTTTTAGCAGAAGATCGTCGTTATCCGAGGCGGAAGTGACGTCAGCTTGTCAAATCGGAACCGGAAATAGCTGCAGCGCGACAGACCGGAAGTGTGTAGAGATGGCGTGGCTGCGCATGCGTGGTGGTGGAGGTTGTTGCAAGTGGTCGACGGGATAGCTGGTTGGGCGGACTGACTGCACGGCGTGTGGGTCACGTTGGCATGGGATGTCGGTTCACGGTTCTTCTCTACACAAGTCTCTGCTCGCCATTCTGTCGACAAAATCTTCTTCACCGGTAAGCACCGGCCCAAAATACATCAGTTGTTTAGTTAGTTAGTTAGTTAGTTCGCAGATTTAAATGCGCCCATTCCAAATCACAAACGCCGCAACTATTGCCCATAAAGATGGGTTCTGAGTCTGTCGGTGAAGACAGTGAGTGACAGTGATGGTTCGCGAATGGACGCCGGTAGACTCTTCCACACACTTTGACCGTCGACGGCAAAAGATCGGTCGCAAAAGGTCGTTCTGGGCGGTGGGGGTCCTCCAGTTCGGTCGTTGACGACGACAATCTAAAACCGGACCGGCGTCGGCGAATCAACTACAACCTGAGACATAATTACCGACGAAAATTTACGAGTAAGCTTACGCCTGCGTGTCTGAGAGCAAAAAGCAGGTATTTTAGACACAAACTGAAGCAGTAGTAGGCCTACTGCCTACATAATGTTGTCTTACTTGCAACAGTATAGTCCGGCAGACAGTTCTAGCAAACTTCGTAAATTTTTGTCTATTCATTTAAAGGATGTGCAATAAAAACAAACGGGGTCCGGTATTTTGTCCCACTGTGTTGAGCAAAACTAATATTCGAATCGCAGAAGAGTTGTTAGTTGAAGGCAAAAGTGTTTCAGCAGCGGGATTTATTACGTAAAAAATAATATTTTGTGCAGCGGGTGTGGCGTTATTTAGTGTAATAATGACGAGCAGCAAAGTAAAAATTACATTGTTTTCCATTTCTGACATCTATCCAACGTTTCAACCCTATTTTAAACTCTAATTTTGTCCCTATAAACGTTCCTAACCCACGGACAGAAAAAGCTGACGGTGCATAAGGAATTAACAGTTCCGGATATTAATTTTGATTATGGATTTTTGAGGTGAAAACTTCAAATGTAAAACTCGTATTAATATGACAGATCTCGTAGCTTTGTAACTGGTTTGTTTGTACAGCTAATGATTACCGGCAGCAAAAGTTTATAGCGACTAACTGTTAAATATAACGCACGCCGGGTGATGTGAGCAAAATCTACGAAGACCCACTTTCAATATGCGAGACAAACGCGTCTAAAAGCTTTGGCGCCGTTGGTCGTAACGTTACGGACGTCGCCGTCACGCTGACGCATATAGGCTTATTCGCTCACGCAAAGCTGACGATGGCAAAGCATATGCATGAAATATGTCTGCACACCGGCGACAGGAGGTCCACTTGTTTAAACGACTGCATTTTGGGTCACGTCTGTGCGTATAGAAGCGGTTTATATAATACAAGAATGCCACAAAATATCTTAACTTCACAACTTCATAACTTTACTAAGTATTGGTTTTTTTTCGCGCCACGCTCAGTCGTGCATTTTATAGGGCCTAGAACATCGCGATTATTAGGCCTACAGATTTTACAATAACTCAAACATGTCGCGTAAATTACAAACTTGTAATTTAGTATTTAAAAGTTGACTTACTATTTTCCAAGCTATTGTAGCATAAGCCTATTGCAAATTGCTAGGGACAAGTGCCAGACTGCAAGCGCCTCGCTGAAAGAACTTCCAAAGTAGGCCAACGTTTATCAACAAAATTGTGACGAAACTTCGTGGGTTAGCCTATATTTGGACCACTCTGTGGAATGCGTCTGCACTTTACTGATGTCACATGTTGGTTTTGTTTTAGATCTCTTGTGGGACTTGTCGTCTTGGAGTCAATGTTCAGCTTCGTTACGGTAAGCGGTTATTATAGTACAATAGTGGTTACTATATATAGACCACTATTACCTCGATTTAATACCGTGGTCGTAGATGAACGTGGGCGCCTGCAGAAAACTTATCAGGGATGAGCAAAACCATGTAACATTTAGCGTGTCCAACAGTAATCAGTACATCCCTGAAACTATATAATTACTCTCACGACAGTTCTTGCATTTTGAGTCAAAACTGTTTCAAACTGAACTGGTAATAGTAAAACTTTTACTTCGATGCTCAATCTGTCACTTTTCGTTGGTCAAAAAGTAGGCCTAATGTGATAAGCTATTTCGGCAGTTTCTATACTATTTAATTACGAAACACAAACATTGCTACCCAACTTAGCTGAAAAAATAAAAAATAACAATCTCTTAGTAGGGGCCTAAGTTTATCATCAGTTTTTGCCTATTTACTATTAGTGGCAAAACTGGCAATTAGCATCGGCATGATACCCATGCTTGTCTGTAGCTTACGCTCTGACTGCACGTAGGCCTAAGTTTAGTACAGTTAGCATTAGCATGTTTTATTATAATGGTGTAAATATTTTTGCTGCTTTAAGACCGCAAAACGACACAACGATTGCGGTCTTCACGTGTGTGGTATAAAATCACACAAATTAGTTGCGATCGACAGTAAATCACGCACGCCGACTGATCACAATTGCGCCTACTTGCCCGGACACCTGCAAATCATACTGCCGCAGACCGCAGCCATTCTGAGACTGTATGGTGCTATGACAGGCTACTGTATAGCAGATTGTCTTGGTATTGAATTCGTATAGAAACCAAAAACTGTTTGCTGAAGCGGCAGTTTTGATGAGTAGGCCTGTTTGCTGAGCACACGCAGCAGATATAGGCTGATAAACAAGTCTCATTACTAAAAGCGTCATCGACGCCAGCTATAATTACAACAGATGTCTTGTCTTTGTACGATGTGAGATGTCGTTGACAGGAACACTCGTGTGACCTTAACACTGGTTGCAAGCCCCACTGGAAGATAATTTTTTTATAGATCAGAATTCCAATCGAATTTTGGATTGCAAACGGCGGTTAATGCAGTAAACTAGACGCTTCAAGTAGCCTAACAGATTTGCGCCTTATAGCCAATGTGCCAACGAAGTCTGAATCGACAAATTTCTGACGAAGCGCCCTAACCAGCTGACCACTGCCGACCCCTTCTCGTTAAGTATAAGACCTCGCCTTAGACGTTCAGCATCGTAAATAAACTTTGCTTTTTTTACTGCCATTAATGCTATTTTTGCACCACGTGGAACCCGGTTTTCTTAACTCAGTAATAAAAGATAGCAGCCAGCACTTCATCCACTGGACACTCACTTAACGTTCAGGTGAAGTTTGTTGCGGCAAGCGTCAATAGACGACAAATAATTGACTAATATATTGGTCGCCAACGAAGTAAAGCAAGAGACCAGTTAACTCTTACAGTTAGAGTTAAGTTGCATATATTTTTTATTTAGCTTACGATTTTGTTTCCGCAATAACGCGAGATTTGTTTCTCACAAAAATGTCGATTTTAAAGTTTTTTTTGCTGGAACGAACGATAAATGCGAAGTTTTACGTAGGCTTATGAATAGTCTCTATACTTTATAGTATGTTTGTGTGCATAATTGGTTGATAGGTCAGCGACATTTTATATATTAACGTTATACTTGTTTAACTGTGTCAAACAGCTGTGCTGTTGCGTAAACTCTGTTGTACAACTAGCGATTTTTTATGGAATTGAAATTGAAATGTAACAAATAAAGCAGTTGTCCATCGTACTTCCAAAAAAGTATCAGATCCTACAATACAAGTTTCCGTTTTGTGTAAAGGTATTTTAAGCCAAACTTATCGACCGCATAAGGTCGTTTATGTATCTTACAGAATGTTGGTAATCGTCGTTTAACATTTCCAAAAGAAGATTTTCTGCTCACGATAATAATGCTGAATTTCTTCTAACGGCCGTTTTGTATGCGCTCTAATGGTAGTGTTACGATCAGTGCGCGTAATGGTGCAATATGGAATTCAGCTACGTGGTGTGGTGAGAACTGGGCCGCTCTAAGTGGTTAATAAGACAGTGAGTTGTCGATGTTGTGGGTGGTCAAGTCAATTGCATAGTCTGTCGGTCGGTAGCACTACTGCTAAGTATATGCAGTAGGCCTAAATCGCCGGTCGGTCGCTGTTGACAGAAGGCGCCGTTTAGCGGCGCACGTCTCAGGTCTGTTTGATCGACAGCTGCTTTAACAGGTGCTCGCCGCAGATATTGAGTGATCCACCTGCGGCGCCGTGCAGCTATAACTGATGACCCTTAGATTGTGATTAGTTCGTCGTCCGTCTGTTACTTACCATGAGACTCGTCGTTGTAGTCTGTAGGACTATAATATTTTACGCCACATACAACTAGAAAAGTCAACTTACAATTATTGAAATTTTGAAAATAAAATGATGCATTAGAGTATGTAATAGTCCGAACACTAGTCGGTTCATTTTAACAAATCTTAGGCTTTAGAATTTAGGACTTTAAACTCCTTTTGATATACGGATTTTTGTGCTTTCCTGGCTTTTTATCTTGTCGCTTTTCACTCAGTGATTAATTAACAAGCCCTGAGAGTAGAACTTATTCATATCATTTCGTAAGTATCTTGCCGTTTCCACTTGACATATTGCCTAGTCGCAAGAAACAACATTATTAATATTTATTAGGTACCTCTAGGCCTATACTAAAAACTTTTGAGAAAAGTAGTTGCTTAAATACAAGCAGCGCTAGTATATAGAAGCGGTCGAAAATCGCGCCGACCTGCCCCTGCGGTGCGCATGCGTGGGTGAATGGTTGAATTTTTTTATCGCATCAAGACCCCAGGTGCTCATAATCAGCATAGTGCGTGTGACTAGCCGTTCGTCTGCAGTCACGTGCGGCAGCTGCTGCGATCATTCATATTCTTGCCGCACTACTCTAGGCGCCTTACGGCATAACCATCACTAAACAATACATTCACAGGTAAAGTAAGGTGGGTTGAGCCGCGGCAGCATCGTTCTGTCATTACCCTGCGACACGAGTGAGCCACTAATGCTGTCCGTCCGGTGTAGTGGAAAATTCGTCGCACCGGAAAATAATTCCCAAATGCAGCAGTATGGGTTATGGTTAAGATTAGGGATAGCGTTAAAGTTAGGGTTAGGGTTAGGGTTAGGGTGAGTTACATTATGAGAATATGGAGGTGGGAAGAATTTTCCAGGTGCAACAAATTTTCCACGACAGTCTGCATCATATTCAGTCCCTTCGTACAATTTAAGACTTAAATTATATTATCAGTCTTATCTCTAGCATGCTACCAATCGTTTTTCAGGTCTATGCATAATAGTGTACCAAAGTCGGCGGGGCAGGTGCTGGGTTAAATAAGAATACCTTAAGCGTGTTTTTGTGACACTCTAGATTAAGAAAAGCATATCGTATCCCTAAAAGTTTATGATCTTTACTAAACAATATACATGTTACTGTACATTCTCTGTTCATGTGCCCGTTACCCGAGTTAGAATAAATGATTTATGTCGACACTAAGTTACAGTGATTGACTGTAGACAAAGCATACATCAATGTCGAACCTGGAGAAGCTTGTTTCCACGTTCTCTCTAAACCCGACTACAGAAGGTTTAATGCCCCGTTTACACGAGGAAGTAAACGTGAAACAAACTTAGAGCACACGTCATGAACGTGTATATTGAATGCGTTTGTTTCATGTACACTTCATCGTGTAAACGCGGTATAACTGTGGGTAATTTATGCTAAAATATGTGTGAACGTACGTGCGGAACGAGCTGTCTGGGTGGTCTGGAGATCAGTGATACGCGAGTTCACAGTAAGTTTTACCGGCGACCAGGAGTCGTCCAGTGCAATTAGTTAGACCTGTGTGTTAATCGGCTCTCGTTGACTTACAGCATTCTGTAGTATATAGTTCTACTCTATGCAACCTTAACGAGCCTACCATCTTCCGAAATGTGACAATATTAAATAACCCTACAGTATTGTATCGCGTGCTGTGAAAATTTCCGACGGTTTAGTTTCGGTAATCCTAATTGAATTACAGTGGGTCGTGTGAAGTTCTATGGTGCTTAAAAATGTAAAGCTATTCGCCAGCTATACGGCGACTCTGAAGTTTGTTTCTTTTGTTCTCAGCCAGACACCAATTTTTACACTGCGAGCCCACGGATGCGGGGCTAGTGCATCGCGCGGTGTGCCCGTTTGCGCTTTCACCTGCTGCTGGTTCTCATGGAGGGATGGCCAGGCTGAGTTGACATGGGTGGCTGGTTACTTTATGGAGATGATTTACCCGTCTGCCGACTGTCACCCGTCCAAGTACAATCCAAGGCTGGCGTTGATTAACTTTATTGACTGAACACAACGTCCTATAATAACTACAACTATGCTAAAAGCCATCATTAATATATGAATTTAATTTTGTATAATGTTTGAAGCTTGAAGTTCTAGTAGGCCTATACGGCATAGATGCAGTTCGCCAAACGACGGTTAACAGGATTTGGATAATTAATTATTTTAGTTGTCTGTGCAGCTGTGTACCACGTCAGACGTCGTCGGCGAAGGCGTGTTGTCGTCTTCTCACGACTGGCAGACGGTACACCTGCGCCACGTAGCGACCTCTGTCGGACATCGTCGACAACCCCACTCAGCTGCCTCAGCGCCGCCCCAGTTACCGGTCGTACGTCGATACAAACTTCACAGTCGCTGCTCAGGCCAACACGTGCTCATTGCTGGCCGCCACCCCACCGCCCGTGCACCTCTCCAGAGTGATTCCGGTAAGCTATTATACAATAAAGCTTAGCTGTCGCTTGGAAGACGTGCTACAGCCTATACAGTTTCTGTTTCAGTACTGACCTTGAAGGTCATCTAAGGTCAATGATTTTCATGTCATTTGGAAGTCAATATGCAACTTCCTATTAGTGATCAATAGCAACCTAGGCCCTATGTCGCACCGTTTAGCCGCAATACATTCGTGACATACAGACGGACGGACAGACGGACGGACGGACACACGACAACTCGATCGTGCCATAGATGCCTACATCTACGCCTACAGCATAGCTGTAGCGCGTCAATAATATCTTTTGTACATCAGAAACACAGCTGCTGATCTATTAATCCTAAATTTGTCAGATGTTTTGATAATTTTTAAGCTATACGTTTACGTTTTACTCTGTCCTCATGAAGTTATTTTGCTGTTGTGTCACGTTTTCTAAATAAGCTAAACTTAATGGATAACCTATATGATGTGATTAATAGTGGTCAAGAAAAAGTATTTTTTAATCTTCGGGCGACGTCTGAAAAAAACGTTATACCGTTGTTAAGGCGGTTGATTAACATGATTAGATCAAGTTGCCCATAACCGGTATTCTTAATACAAGTTAAATTAAAAGTTGCAACTTAATGAATTTGTGTAACATAATCATTACCGTTTTATTCAGAAATAGCCGGTATATACCGTATATTCGTGTGTGGTGTAGCGCGCCTGCGCGTGGAAACGATCTGGTTTGGGAGTCAAGTTCGCATCCAGAGCGACGTCACCGGCGACTACCTCTGTTTTAACCGACGAGGGAAACTCGTCGTCCGGGTCAGAATGCAATCAGTATATTAACTCAGTCTCAGTTTATCGAGTATCGATTAGGAACGTTCATCGATTACTAGAGGGGTGGCGTGGCGTAGCGGCAACGCCTTTCATCCGATCAACGAAGTTAATCTACGCCGGGCCGGGTTAGTTTAGTCTACTTGGATGGGTGACTGCCTGCGGGCAGGTAAACCATCTCTGTATGTAACCAGCTACCTCGGTCAACTCAGCCTTCTATCCCTCCGGGTAGGTAAATCGAGTACCGGCCTATCTGGTTGGGGTTAAGGCGGGGCGCGTTCACGGGTGTCGGGTGGCGGATAACATTGTGTGATCCCACAGGGCAGGTGACGCTTCGTAGTTCTGGAATGGGCTTCCATTAAGAGCCATATCACGGCCTTTTTAGTTGCATTTACCGTTAGTCCCTGAAGTCCTAATAGGCCTAATAAGTCGCATTACGTGTTTACGATGTCTTGCCCGTCCGCCCGTGTTTCGCACGGGTTACTAGGTCAAAAACAAAAGGCGGTTTAGAAAAAAACTAAAATTGCTGCTCTCGGTTTCGGTTCACTTCTATGGCGTTGTACACGCGAAGTAGAAATGCAGTAGCGTGTTGCGACGTGTCTGGCTATAGACAGCTGAGCTAGTCGATGACTGTCCATCCGGACAGAAGACAGTGTGCCACTCGGTCCAACGCGATTTGTAGGCAGCTCAATTGGACGCCCACTGGACTAGGTCTGTGTACAACTTTAAGCTGTCTGTTTATCGTCATTGCGGTTAAGAACGTTGTCTTGTTATCCAAGCCGTTATACAAGGTGCGGCGAAATAAAGTAGCCCCCTAAAGCTTTTTTGCGGTTTTTCTCAGCAGCTGTTTAAGATTTTTACTAGAAATTTTACAGGTTTATTTCGTAAAATGCTTTACATCTAACTGCCAAGTAAAATGTGATTCTGTTGGAAAACAACGAAGTTATAAACTTTTAACATTAACATTTCACTTAGCAGTTAGATGTAAAACATTTTGGAAAATGAATGTGTAAAATTTTAAATTAAGATTATAAACGATTGCTAAGAAAACAGCGGAAACCTTTAAAAGGCTACTTTTTTTGCCGCACCCTTCTTCTTAGTTTATATGTGTTTTTTTGCTGACTGGTTTAAATGACCAATCTTATCAACAATCTTTCGTCTGTTTGTCGGTGATATAAAAAGGTTAACCGTTTTAAGCTAAAAGCTGCATGGTAGTTAATTTTGAAATATTTGAAGAAAGTCCAGCAAAAAGATTGATCAATGTCCCTATTTTTCTGCATTTTATTACTATTACTTTGCTGTGTTATTATTAATTTAACCCTCTCTGGTATTATATGTCGTAAATTTATCTATTTTTAGGTATTTCTTTTCTCGTTGTACTTAACATAATTTCAACTATATTTTGTATTTGTTTGCTAGTGTGTCCCATTCAGATCTGATAATGAGTCAGTTATCTCTTAACGTAATTTTACGTGGGAGAGTGGTAGGTGATGCAAGTATTTTCTAAAATGTAAGCCTACTTACTTTTGTCTTAATTCAGAAATAATTTGTAATATCACCGAGGTGAAGATTAAGGATGATGTAAGATAAACTCTGGGTGAGTGCTCAAACAATTATCTCGAAATTTAGCAATCTGTTGACTCGGCTTTTATGTGGGAAATTGTTTTTTTTAAATTTACGTCTGTTTTGCAGTCGGTGTAAAAAGTTATTCCTGGCACTGGTGCTGCTTCGGATATATAGACGTCTGAACGGCGCGTACCGTTCTAAATCGTTCATCTCATAGAAGAAACGACACCTTCTGCCGGCCGACGGCCGTAAAACTGCCGATAACCTACACATTAGCGGAAACGTATCAAAGTATTCGGTTATAAATCAATGCTGCCTGCGGCTTCGCTTTTGCCATTTTTCCTTTTCGGCGTCCACGTTCTTGGCATTGTTTCGTCTGATAACTAGCGGCCCGGCTGTGAGTCGGCGTTTCCAGGTGCCACAGCTACTGATAAGCTCGACCTAACGGTCACAAGGTCTCTGGATCATTATAGCACACGCTCGAACCTGAAATCTGTCGACGGTAGCAAAAAATGCTATAGTGTTGACGTGGGTGGATGTTACACACTTACCGTACCGTGGTAACTTCAACCCATTATAGTAACACACCCAACTATAGGGTGACCAAACTTGTTTTTTAGAACTTCGTCAAGTCTCCACCAAATTTGATAATTTTTGGCAGACAGATAGCCAAGACGATAGTTCTGATAAAAATAAGTTGGGTCATTTATTTGGCACACCCTGTAGCTCACATCAACCCCTGCGACTCATTGGCTACCCAAGTTTTTGACGCCCTACAGTTATGCTGTGGTCGACTATGGCACGATTGTCGTCCGTCGTGCGTCGTTTGTCCGTAACAAATGTATTGTGGCTAAACGCAGCGTGATAGGGCTTAAGTTGCTATTGATCACTAATAGGACGTCGCATAAGGCCTTTCAGATGAAATGAAAATCGTCGGTCTTAGATGGCCTTGAAGGTCAGTTCTGCAACAAAAACGGTATAAGCTGTAGCGCGTGAGCGCGTCTTCCCTAGCAACAGCTGGGCTTTCTTGTTTTCTTACAGGTCTAAAGACCTAAATCTAAATTTAGATTTAGAATCTAAACCGAACTATAGTAATGTGCCGCCTTGCAGTTGTATATTCGGTTTCGGTTCGATCCGATCTAAAAATTTTCGCATGCCACAGTGGAGTATGGTGTGCCTGACTGATTCTCGTGTTGAGTGTTATCGTCTACTCCGGTCATTAATACACACTCACCTATACTTAGAGTTGTACGTTATTTTCGCGCGCCAATACTGAGTCTATCTGTCGTCTGCTAGGCTAAAGGCACGCAGTCACTGTTGCCCACGCATTCAGTCATTCGGACACTTCGACCGTCTGCAAATATCCAAGCAGCGTAGCCAGAGAAAAAAACTCTAGGGCGTGGTTAGCAAATGTGCAAAAAAAATTTGTCACATTGTAGGTGTGGAGTTGAAAATAGAGGGAACGTCCACAAATTTCGGGTAAAATACATATAGGCTAATCCAGGCCTAGGCCTATATCAGCCGCGACAGAATTTGATTATCACTTATGTAGGCCTAACGTGTGGTGTCAAGACAAAGCAAAACTAAATGCATCGCGCCGTCCGTTCGCTACGACAGTAAGGCGCTTTTGTTCAAAATCAGCTCGGAAGTGCTTAGGAATTTAGCAATTTCAGCTGCATTTCTACGGTTGTAGTGTGATGACTTGGCGGTGTAACTGTAGCGTGCATGTCGAACTAGTGACCATGAGGTCCCTGGTTCGATTTCAGCCCGGTGCACTGTCGGGTAACGACCTCGGGCAAGTCCAGAGATGGAAATGGGTCATTTTTCGTGACCCATGACCCATGTGACCCATTTCCATCTCGGGACTGCCTTTGACCGGGATTAGCTCCGGACCCAACGCTCGTTTTGAGTATGGTTTATCTTTACATTTACCTTGTACGGTTGTGCGACTACTAATAAAGACGTGTTGGTGGCGGTGGTTTAGCGGCAGGCAGCCGGTGCGTCAAACGGACGATGTGCGTTCCGCGAGCTGCACGCCGCCAACGGTTTCACCGAGTTCCAGTCGGCAGCCAACACGTCCTGGTTTGTGGGTTTCAACCGGCGTGGACGACGTCTGTCCGGCGTCGCCAAAAAGCCGCATCGAAGACGTCGACGTCGTCATCGTTGTTATCAGTTCAGCAAGACGGACTTCCCATACGTCGGCGGATCAGCTAACAGACACGGCTCCAACCACGAGCACAAGACGACCGGAAGCGACGGCGCCGGCGCCGCGGAGATCGGTCAAGTGAACTGGTACGCGTGGATCGCTTCACGTCGAAGAACTGACGACGCCACTGCGGTCACGTGACAAACATCACCACCCACCACGAACAACGCATAGCCTATACAGGGTGGTCCAATCAGTAAACCGTTATAAGCTTCTGTCAGTCATATTAACTTCATCCAGTGTTGACCGATTTGCAAAATTCCTTCTCTGGCACATTCAACGATATACGTTATCAATGGAGATCGTTAAAAATTTCACCGTACGGTACCTCAAAAGCGGCAGTAGGCTATATAGACTAGGCCTACTCGTAGCTACGTTGTGATAAAATTAAACGTTAGCTTATGTAGGCCTAAGCTTTTAAATAGCCTACTAAAGTTTACAAGACAGTAGGCCTATAAGGTTTGGTTCCGGGGGCTTTTTAATGATCGCACTGCACAGAAAATGTGCGCTGTTGAATATAACCGTGGAAGAATTTTTAAAATCTCGATACTGCTAAAGTGATAAACTGAAATTACGTGGCTTATAGGGCCTACTGTTCGCGGACCACTCTGTATATCTAGTTCAGCGAACAGTGACGACGTTATGATGTCAGTGTATACTACCTGCAGATAACTTAACATGGTGACGTCGAAGTGTCGTCAAATGTGATGAAAAGCGGAATCATTGCGTCCCTGGTGATCACAGAGATGTTGATCTTCAGCAGTCGGAGTATATCAGTCACAGTGGAATTCTGGCCAAAGAGCTGAAGTTGCGGCTGCGTTGAACGTCATGACGTCACTCATGATGTCATGATTCGAATACCTGCAGATGACGTCACTTGTCGCGTGATAACATACCGGGGTATAATATTGTCTCGGAAGGAACAGATGACAGTAAGCAGCACCATTTCGCCACTCGAGTAATGTGCGTGATGGCCTACAATAATTGCGTACGGTACACATATTTAACAGGGTGGCACATTTGTAGCTAAGTAGTTTGTGCTATCATTTTACAATCTCGAATGTTCAGCTGATCTCAACACGTAGACTTTTTACTTAGCCTATTACGACCATATGTACAGCAGCAAACTTGCCACTATAACCATTAATAAGTATACAAAAACAGCGCTTCGAATTTAGTGGTATAATTTACGAATTGGCGTATTATTATACCCCGTTTACACGATCAAGCAAACATCAAGCAAACATCAAGCAACCATCAAGCAAATATATTCAAAATACACGAGCACTACGTGTGCTTTAATTGCTTGACGTTTGCTTGACGTTTGCTCGATGTTTGCTCGATGCGTGCTTGATGATTGCTTGATCGTATAATCGGGGTATTAGCCGCGTACAGAACAACATCATTGAACGTAGCTGAACTGAACAGAATATTGAACTAAGACATTCTGTCACTACGGTTCAGTTTAGTTTAGTTACGTTCAGTTACGTTATACCCCGTTTACACGATCCAGCAAACGTCCAGCAAACTTCCAGCAAATGTATTCAAAATACACGTGCTAATTGCTTGACGTTTGCTGGAAATTTGCCGGACGTTTACTGGATCGTGTAAACGGGGGATTAAGCTACATGTATGCATAGGCCTACGTGACTTTAACGTGCGCGTCGTTAGGCCTGCACTGCAGAAAAGTTGAAATAGTATGCGATAGTAGGTCTATAGCTAGGCTACGCAATTTTGTATATATACTCGTCATTAAAGTGTTGACCAGGAGAGAAATAAAGCAATCGTTTTCCTTGACTTCCAAAAGCTATTTTCCAAATAATAAAATATACAAGAAGCTCAGCAGTCTATGTCACTGCATTTTCAACAACGCACTGACTATTTGACCGGTAGCCAGTAAAATAGCCTGTGTATAGGCTATCTGACCGGTCAGAACGAAAAATCGCAGTCGCCACTTAGCGAATGACATTAAATATAGTAGGCTACATGCGTACGTGCTACTGGCTAAAATTCGCGTGAATATTATGGTGTGGTATTTAGGGCTTAGGGTTAGGATCAGGGTTAGGTGTTTGTATTAGGGTTGGCGTTTTTAAAAGATTAATGTGGCAAAAATGAACATCAAAAGTTAGCGTATACAATATACGTGCATGGCAAATTCTATAGGTTTCTGCAGGCAATAACAAAATTTGCCGACTGGCGATCCGCGATACCGTACTTGCTACGGTAGAAGATTTTTGCGCCTATAAGGGGGTTTTCGGGGATAGGCCATCGAATGCTGCCAATTGCATTTTCCCCCGACCGACCCCCGTTGCCATGGCAACGAAATTTGGGACAAAATGGGCTATAACTCGGCTTGCGCAGGAGATTTTTGCAAGATTTTTGCGCCTATAAGG
>Ga0209454_1000835_pt1 | contig 17389 bp, 9 predicted proteins | sample WorMetHERISLAND1_2_FD_187400 | JGI IMG/M metagenome (GOLD analysis project Ga0209454, IMG submission 187400) | Marine gutless worms symbiont microbial communities from Max Planck institute for Marine Microbiology, Germany - Olavius geniculatus... | ecosystem: Host-associated > Annelida >... | reverse complement strand
GTATTATTATTGTTAGTGCTAATGCATTAGTTATGTTGCTATCACTAAAAATGCCTGTTCTTTTACAGGATAATGTTTCATTTGTATAGGAAATTGTGACTGTTGTTGACATTGTTATGATGCAGAGAGACATTTTCAATTGCATCTCATGTTAAACTTGCTCATCTTGTACATTTGTAGTAATTAGTGCCTGAATGTAATTGCCTGTGTCCAGGGTCTTCCATATTTTGACCGACTGGACTATTCTTCAATGATGTGCAGTGAGCAGGCCTATTCACTGGCAGTTGAGAAACTACTCAACATTCAGATTCCGGAGCGAGCAAAGTGGATTCGCAGTGAGTGTTGTTTGGTCTCTAATTGTTAATGCCATCCTGTATAAAGGGACATTCCATTCGTAGACCGATATAGATGGACATTATGAATGTTGCTGACATTGCATCACTGGTTAGTACCATCCTTCACTGCAGTATTGCACAGCTTATTATTGGGCTATAATTGGGCTCTAAATTCTGTTAGGTTTTTCGTTGCTAGGTTAATCAGACAGTGCTAGCATAGTGAACCACAAAATGCAAGCTGTAATAAAATATTTCTATTTAAAAGAAACAATGCTGCGAAAAAATTTTTGTGATATGAAGAAGACATCAGGGCTGTCTTCAGGGCTGTCTTCTACTGCTTATGCTACAGTTGCAAAGTGGCACGCTGAATTTAAACAGATGGAGATTGATGTGCGATGACTTGCACCAGTGTGGACGAAGAAACTGTTGAAATAGTCATCAAGCTTGTTACAAGTGATAGATAATTGCTTTTGTGGTGCTATCGTGTAATCACTCAGTCATTATTCTTCAGTTGACCAAATATTGTTTCAAACACGTTTTTTGCCCCCAAAAAATTCATGTAAAAGGAAAGTTTTGTTGCAATCGCTCAGAAAATGACTGCAAAATTATCCGTATGGTTTCGCGCCCATCGGAAAATTTTGGTGGCTCCATGCGCAAAATCTATAAAGATATTGAGCAAGAACTCACATTTTTTTGAAGCCTGTGACCTGTACTACTCGCATATATGAATGAGAAATGCTCTGTACATAAAATTGCATACAGCTCCTGCCCAGCCCCAGGAGTACTAAGCAGTGGACGAAATGGTGATAATTTGTTAGTTGTGCCTGCTTGCGATGTAGCACTGTTTGCTGAGCTGACACGTCTGGCGAACCATCTGATGAGTATTGGCGCACATGCACTCGACAACGGCGCTATGACCCCTCTCTTCTGGATGTTCGAAGAACGTGAAAAGGTTTCCTCCGGGTGCTTTTTCTACATTTAGAATTTAGGACTTCACATTTTAAACAATGATTTTTAGTCTGTCGGAAACGATAGTTTTCGGAGTGGACTTACGTTTTACTGCAGATGTTTTATTTATTATTTATTATTTATTTGTTTCACCAAGGTATCTCCAACTGCGTCTCCCGATCGGCACAAAATTTTGCACGGTGATCAGACCTACACCGAATTTTATAAAGCCAGTCCAAAATTTCAAAGGGCTGTGGCACAAAAAAACTGTAAAAGTCACATTTTTTACTTTTCACACGCTACATTCCTAAAGTAGCGAAGAGGAGTATATGAGATCAGTGTAATATTGAGGACCGATCAACGACTGACTAATGACCGATCTCTGTTCCTGGAAGAGCCTTCCTTGAAGAACTTCAAACAGCCATATCTCCGTAACGGTGCCAGATAGCCGCATGGTCACTATAGACCACCCATAGGAAGTCGACCCCCAGGAGTCGAATGGTCACGCGACTGATGATGTCACGTGACCCCAAAAAAATCAAGGTCGTGACTTCATTGTCTTTGAGGTGCCATATCTCCGTAATGGTGCCAGATAGACACATACGTTGAGGTATAACAAGACAAATGGCAACTGGCGTCGGTGCATCATCGACCATTATTGGAAATTTTTTCCTTTCAGTTCCTTTATGAACTTCGGGACACAATTACCAGTAATGACCTCGACTCCAGTCACTATTTGTATAATATTAAACGGGTCTCAATTAGACACCGGGTCTCTTAATACAAGCCAAAAGGAACAAAAAAGCTGTTAAAAGAATACAAAAGAAAATGATGCGCGCAAGGAGTACATTAGATTGGTGACAATCTAATAATAATCTTTTGTAGGTTTTTAGGTTTTTATTTGTCATGAAATTTCTTGAAATACTAGTTTTTGGGCCATTTTTCAGTTTTGATTGGCATGTATTGTTGTGCAATGTGTACAGCTGTTTGAGTTCAATGAGCGAGTCTCGGGAGCACGGATGCATTCAGCTTACATCAGGCCAGGCGGCGTCAGTCAGGTAATAGCATGCATTTAGATGCACTGAATATTCACCGCCTTGTATTTTTATTGCTTTCTGCTAATAGCTTTTTTAGATTGATTGTAGTTTTTAAGCTGGACTTCTAGAAGAAAGGTTTGTGCATCGTGCATTGTGCATTGTAATTGAAGTCACTTTAGTGCTACTTGCAGAATCAGTTCATGAGATTGGTCATTGTTAAAGTATTCCAATTTGATTGGAAAATCAGAACAATGATAAATCTCTATTTGTTCAGCTAAAAATGAATAGAACACTATAAGTTTGCAGCGTGTCAAGTGCAAATAATCTGGAGGAAGTTAATATCTAACCTCCTGGCATAGCAAAAATGAGTTAAGTTTACATGTCGCAGGCTGTGCTGTTAAAATCTGTTGTAGCTCTGGCGTGTCTGTATTGTGCACTGGCTTGTTTGAATCATTTGATGATATTTCATTGCTGTTGATAATTTGAGCATTTGACCCTGGGACCCTGGACAGTCAGCACTGGGAAGTTGAAAAAAAATGTACTGCTTTTTTTGCACTTTGTGTGTTTTTTTCTGTCGACGTCAGTATAACTTGCTTCAAACGATGAGTATGTACGTAACTGTTTGAAGTAGCATTTGCTTTAGCCGTACTTCTGTCTAACCAGCTCTCTTTTGCAGTGTTGAATGTAGGCAGCTCTCGCAGACTTTGCTCAGAGATGTAAGTAACGAAAATTGCTTGAAATGCTCAGATGCTAAAGATGGAATCTGAAGCAGGTTTTGTTGTCTGCAGTAACTTTTTTGCCATAATGCTGGCTTCACTACACTATAGCAATAGCAAGGAGACAGGGCACAGAATTAGCACAACAGTTATTGTGTCTCTGTCTAGGATCTGCCGATTGGGTTGCTTGATGACATTGACAAGTGGTGTCACGGCTGTTTGCAAGTGATCAACGAAGTTGATGACGTGCTGACAGAAAATCGCATCTGGAAGTTGCGGACTATCGACATTGGCATTGTCTCTGCTGAGGATGCTATTAACTTGGGATTCAGGTTGTCACCTTGTTCTGATCATTTTTTATGCATGAAAGTAGGTACTGCTGTAGTATGTTTTAGCTATTGGATCAGACAAAAACAGTGCAAGCTAGGATCACCAAATCTTTACCTACGGCTGCCTGGAAGACTCTAGTTTCAGGATTTGTAAAGCTTTGTCATAAGTTCAAAAGGTGTCAGCTTGAGCGAGGGTGCTAAATGACAGGGGTAGGGAAAATTTGTGATTTTCAGAAATAGTGCGAGATAGGGTGAAGGTTACTAATAATTACTAACAGGAAGTCGTAACTAGCTCTCTATGGATTTTTGGAGATTTTGTGCTGCGGGACAGATTTGAAGAGCGAGTTGCACTAAAATCAATAGAAATAGACAAGGACAAGCTGTGTATGAAATTTTTGGCATTGAATGTAGATTTTGACGGTCTAAGTCTCAATTTTCTAGGTCAAAGGAAACCTGCGCAGTGGGGCATCAAGAAGCAGTACCTGTGTAAAAGTCGTTATTTTGCCGCTGTTGGCCATTTTTTCGTGAAAACGGTTGCAGATAGGCATGGGCATGCTGCCTATCACAACAAGCACTAGTGATGAGCTTTTTAGTCGTATCAACATCAATGACTTTAAAAGACCCTGAACTCCCAAAATAAGGGGTTCTATTGATTTTTGCAATATTCGGCTGCGGCACACACTCCAAGAATGAACTGCGGCGAAATGGCTGGAGATAGACTGACAGTTTGCGAACAGGAACTGCTGTAGGCTTTCGCATGTCTTGTGAGCATTAGCTCAAATTTTGTTTTTCAAGTACTGGAAGGATATCTGCCTTTTAAAGAGATTGTTGATGAAGTCAGAGAATTAAGTAAGTAAGTAGTTTATTGAGTACATGTCAGATGCACATACTTACCAGAATGGTAGCAATTATTTATCTCTGAAATGATACGTGGTGTGTTGCTTGGGAATTAGAAGTATGCTTTGAGAGCAAGTGTGGACGATTGAAGTATTTAATATGCAGTATTCAGTACCCTGCTGTATTGTGACACTATGAGTTCTGATATATGAGTTATATGTGAAATGTGATATGTGATGACTAGTTGGTTGTGGTTGACAGTGGGCCGATGTTGCGTGGTTCTGGCATCAAGTGGGACCTGCGTAAAGTACAGCCATATGACAGCTACGACAAAGTCGAGTTTGATGTCCCGATTGGCAGAAAAGGCGACAACTATGATCGGTTTGTGCTTTCTTGCATACTGAAAATGTATTCTTTGTCGACTGTTAGTTGCTGATTGTTTAAATGATAATAATAAATTAATACTAACAATAATAACTAATCATGTTCACTGGTCATCAAGGTTTAGTTGCTGCATAATTGTTTTGGATTACTACGACAATAAAAACACAATTCTTAACTAGGCCTACCCATTACTAGTATGTTGTCAGTCATCTGTAGGATTTTGAAATCATAAAATTAGATGAAAATTGACAAATACTGCCACGCTGAGGGGCAGCTTTTGAAATATTATATATCAGTGAATACGAATAAGTTGTGATCACATTACAGGGTGGTGCGATATTAAAAAGTTAAAGCAGATTGTGCCTGGTATGGAGAATAGATTCGGCGCAGTCATGCGAATGGTTTTATGTGAGTCAACAATACGACATCTTGTGGCATATATTCTCTAATGTATGTCTGCAAAAAATGGGAAATTTGGTCGACAGTAGATCTAATGTTATGCAGTAATAAATGAGTGCAATTATGTTCTGACCTAATGTTGTCGCTTGTGGTTGTTGGCTAATGCTAATGCTGTTGTAGCCACCAGCTGTCTGCTTGCGTGTTTCAGGTACTTGTGTCGTATGGAGGAAATGCGTCAGAGTCTGCGAATTGTTCAGCAGTGTTTGAACCGGATGCCACCTGGAGAGGTCAAGATTGATGACAATAAAATTACTCCACCAAAGAGGGCAGAAATGAAGGTGTGTTACGATGTCTTCATGTTGATGCATTCCTACCTATCAGATCCAATTGATAATCAGCTTTAATGTTGTTAGAGCTGGTAATGATCAAAATTGAGTGCAAATATCTCTGGAATGGATGGAGATATCGACAAGCGGTAAACGGCGTTATCAACTATGATCTCTCCCATGTTGAACAAAAAATTCATGAACTTTGGTCCACTAACAACGACGGTTAGTTGGCTAATGTTCGTCCACCATCAGTCGTCTCATGTGCGTTTCTAGACAGCATTTGCGAGCCATAATACAGTAGGTCTACTCAGTTGATGTTATGCGTATACTGATGCAGTCAACTTTCTTATTTAATTTCTCTTCTAATTCATCAAACTGCCTAATTCTTTCTCGATCAATTAAACCCCAAATCTTTCTGCAACACTGGGGTTTGGTCATTAATTTTTGTCGGGTTTCTTATTAATTAGTAATTAATCAATTAAAAACACTTTCTCTGTTTAAAAATTATTCTCTCACTGCAAACGTTTGCAGCGATGCTCATTAGCCATGCAAATAATGAATATTATGAGATGCAACGAATTACACCACATTTTCGTCGTGCATGACCAATCACCGGTGACAAGAGTCCAGTTATTGCTTGGCTATAAATAGATTCTGTGTGATTTCCATTTTTTTCCGCATTCTAATGTTCTCTCTGCGATACACGTTACGCATTGGCGGAGGCATAACAGTCGACAGAGTCGTGACGGCCATCTAGTTTTGTAATGTTCTTCGATTTTAATCAGATTTCTAATAATTGAAATTTTATTAATTGTTATCAATTTTTTACGATTAGTAACCACATTATTAATTGTTAATTATTGCAGCTTTAATTATTTTTTCGTCATCTGTTTGTAACGTATGTATTGTCAGAACTCCATGGAGGCATTGATCCATCACTTCAAGTTGTTCTCCGAGGGCTTTCAAGTTCCACCCGGTGCAACATACACTGCTATTGAAGCACCAAAGGTTTGTGTTGCAGACTATGCTAATGCTGTTGGCCACATTTGCTTACGTTCTGTGGTTGTAGTTTATGCTTCATTCAGTTTGTATCAGCAAATGCAGCACATTTTTGTCTATTTTTGGATGCCAGTTGTAACATTTCTACTTTTCGTTCTTTTAACACAATGAGCACACTGAGATCTATTGCAGTTAGCATGCTATATTAGTTACTTACATGATAATTATATCATTAGACTAGTTGCCATTTCTGAGTGCTGCACATTGACTTTATCGTACGGCTTTGCTAATGTCTTTATTGTTTAATAATAACTGTATTTTTTGTACTTTTTGTACTTCTTTAGTTCTAGTATAAAATGTTATGAGCTTAGTAAATTGACAAAGAATATAGATGCAGCACAGTGGGTTGAGATAGTACAGTGTTCTGTGCTTTAAATTACATTACTACACTGTGTCTCAGAAAAAAAAAACATTCCAGACATTTTTTATTCCAACTTGAACAAAAATTATTGGATTCTCATAGTTTTTTGGTGTCAATATTTCTGACGCAGTTTGCTATCAAATGACTGTTCAGTTTTTTTACCTCGACCAATGTCTGCTTCTGCCCTACCTAGGGAAAAAAACAATCAAAATATGCCTTGAAATATACAAAAAAATGTGAAAAAACATCCCCAACATTATCGACCCTAACTTGAAGCATGATTAACAGATTTCAATAATTTAAATATTTTTGACACAACTGGTTATTAAATTACTGGTTAAGTTCTCATCTCACCCAGTGTTTGTTTCTGCACTACCTTGGGAAAACAGACCAAGCAAAAAATGCGTTCAAATGAATGAAAAAAATGTAGATAAATTTCAACTATCCAGATCTGTGGCCCCCAAGAGCCAGTTGATTACAAGGTTTGACTGTCGTGCAGCAGTGTGTCTACCAGTTGACGTTCAGGAATGTTTATAAATTCAAGAAGCAACTGGTGAAATCTGGAATAGTCTGGAACATAACATTATTGATATTGCTGTTATTGAATGGAGAAATCGTCTCCACGGCGTCCACGCCTGTGTTTGCGCAATGGGCCAACATTTCGATCAGTTTTATTGCAGGCAGCTGAAAAACGAAACAGTTGGATAAAGTGTCAGCCAAAGTGTCAAAAATGTGAACAAAATGTGTTTTTGTGCGTTATTTAGATTAAGTAATAATTTTTACCACTTTAGGTAAAAATGCAATATTTTGTTGGTGCTGATTTCCCTAAGTAGTGCAGAAACAGATGTTGGTGGGATGGGAAACTACATAATGATTTGATGTCTGGTTGTCTCAGAAATATTCTTACCAAAAATTATTAAAATCTGATACTTCGTCTTCAAGTTATAATCGAAACTGTTCGGGATGTTTTTTTTGAGACACAGTGTAGTTTTTTTTTACACAAATTGTACAGTGGCTGTTTTTAGCTTTTATAGTTTTCAGTTTTTTTAATTTGTCAACTTGAGTGCTATTGTTATTGTACATTGTGTTTAACAATGGTGTGTTCGTTAATGACGTCAATAATGACTAATCACATGATGTACCGATGACCTACTATTCTTGCATTGACTGCTATGTACTGTGTAGGGTGAATTTGGTGTGTACTTGGTTTCCGATGGCTCAAGTCGGCCTTACCGATGCAAGATAAAGGCTCCAGGCTTTGCACACTTGGTATGCTTATGTGTGATACCACAATTTTGCCATGTGTGTGTTGTCTGCTAGAATTAACATTTGCCACTGTTTTTTCTATGACATTTTTATGACAGTGATAAAATATGCGTACCTTTCACAAGGGTGGTCATTGCAGTTTTGCTTTCGTTGACTTAAATTTTTTTAATATGTATTTTTCGTTATCCATGTTTTACTATAGGTGAATAGCCTTGATTTCACGCACTAATGTCATTTATGTAATCAGTTACTCTGTATTGCACGAAATGGCCTTTTAAGTGCCCTCCCTCATGACATTACCCACTGTGTGTCTGAATGTGAGTTACAGTCTAGTTGTGTGTGATGATGTTGTAGGCTGCAATTGAGAAGCTGTGTCGTGGCTACATGCTTGCCGATCTTGTCTCCATCATTGGTATGTTTCTAACGTTTGTTCATTGTTCTCATGTTTTATGCGTTGTAAGTTATATAATCCTATTAGCAAATTTTTTCACAGGCTTCTCTAGGGGAGGTTTTAGGTAAACTTTATTATCGTGTATAGCGAAAGCAGATTGAAGAAAACCAACATCAGTTGTGGACTGGTGGTAGTACCGGTACTAGCAGTTTATGAAATCCCTCATGCATTATACTAGTATTAAACATTTTCATGAGTAGTTAGTTTAACTTTTCTGAAATGACTTGTTGTTGGTTAGACATCGAAGTCCAACATAGTAAAATCTCTGTGAAGTCATTATACCCGATTTCATACTCGATTTCTTCCAGTGTGTGGAACATGGCGGCTTTGTCTAGTGGTTAACATGCTGCACTGCTGCATTTTATCGACAAATTCAGGCTCAGTTATTACTTAGATTGGTGACCATTGGCACACTGGTTATGCATCTCGGTATACATGTATAACCAAAAACTCACTCTGGTTAACGCAGTGTGGCCATCCTTTTGAGTGCAGTTGCACTGAGTACTGGTACCAGTGTAAGCTAGGGCATAAACAGGCAGACCATACGATGCACTAGCCCTGTACCCGTGGTCTTGCAGTGTAAACTGCCATCTAGCTGAGGGCTAAGGAAACAAAGATCAGTGCTGCCGCTCTTGTGGCTTGGGAAGGAGTTTACATTTTTGTGCCGAATTTGCGTGCACTCGCTCTGAGGTCATTGTGTGTGTTTTCCAGGCTCGCTGGATATTGTCTTTGGTGAAGTAGACAGATAACGATTTATGCCGTCGGACATGATTTCGTCATCAGCAGCAGCAGTGGACAGAGTTGGACAGATAATAGCTGTGTTGTAGTGCACAGTTTGTGCTGTCGGTGATTAGTTATGTAAGATAGTCTCAAGAATATACGTCCGTGTGCCAGTCATTAGTTGTCTGTTACTTATCCTTTCATTTGACCTGCTTCTTTGCTATTTAATAGCATTTTTGTAGCATCGTAAACAAACATGACGGACTTTAATCAGGTAGTTAGTTTCACTGAATTTGATTACTTTCTGTCGTTCACATTTGTCAAGAATTGTTGTTTAAGATTTTTTTCTCAGATATGAAATCACTTGGACATCTGACTGTGTGATGTTTGCAGTAATGTACATTATCCCACTAGCCGTCTGTATATTTGTGTAAATATAGGTTTGCAGCATGTAAATTATAGTTAGACTGCTCATCGTTTGATACACCTTTGTTGGTCTCAAATTGTCAGACGGAGATGCATATGATTTTGAAATGTACTATTTCTGTAATCTAATCAGGTGATGACTATAGTGTTTTAATTTAGCGTATCAAGCTACTTGTGGGTAATGTGGATCACTCTTTTGGCACCGTGTAGTGAAACGTGAAACAGTATTACTGCAGTAATTGTTTGAAATGAACAAAGTTTAAAGGATTTCCAAGGTAACGAGTTAATGTAGAAGTAGAATTGTGATTAAAATCAAACTCTGTATTCTTAATTGGTTTTAATTGTCTCGGCACATAGTAATTGTTGAGTGCTTGAACATTTTTTCGTAGTGTTGTACTACAGTTTGTCTGGGAAAAACTAATAGCTGCAACACTGTGCTTCTAAATTTAGGGTAATAGTTTTTGTTTGCAGACATCATGTAGTTTGTAATTGCTGTATAGTTTGGTGCATACAATAGCCGGGAGCAACTATTTCTGATATTTGGGAAATTGTTGTTGATCGTTGACTGCATGAAAGGTCGGAATGAAAAGACGCCATTGCTTTGAGTTTGCTTACAAAGTAGTTTCACATCGACTCGATAATGTACAATCTTTGCTTGAAGTTGATTCTCAGGTGGCGTTAGGATCATGCCATTACGCTATAGTGTGCACTGGGCTCCTCAGCTGCAGAACAGCAAAAAGTGAAGTATGTAGTTCGCATTTGTAGCACGCCATCGCCATATGTCAAAACACAAGTTAGTCAATGGCGGTGTTGTCTGAGAACAGATGAGTCTTGAGATGTCGTCGCCAAGTCTTGGAAGAGGGTGCTGTTCGAATGGTAATTGGTAAACTGTTCCAGATATGAGGAGCGGTTGAGCTGAATGTGCGGCTGGCGAACACTGTGTTCTCCGTTGGCTGGGACAGCAGTTGGTGGGTGGTCAGATGATCGGAGTTGGCGCGACAGTGAGTAGTTGCTTAACAGCACGTAGCTCTTTATCTGCCACCAAAAGACACTGCTTTGTAACTTGCTCAAAGTTGTTGACAATATCACATACAGCTCTTATAAAGTACACGAAGCTCGATGTATAGAGTACCTTATCTGATCTCACTTTGTAGTGCGTCTGCTATTGTCCAGTACTAGGCCCATCCTATTGTGGCTGCAGTAATATTTTTTTCTAGCCATGTCGCCTAAAATGAATCATACTGGTAAACCCGGCATGCTCTTGAGATACAGATTGTGGTTTTATTACGAAAATAGACTACAACAGCAGTTACATTAATAATTGTTACAATTATTATTGTTCTTGCTATTGCTAATATTGCTCTTTTTATACCCTCGGTTGTAAAAAAATAGTGGGATCTGGAAACAAAGAAGTTCAAATGTGATTAACTAACCAATTTTATTAGTCCTCCCGGAAACGGTAGTTTTCAGAGCGGACTTATGTTTTGCTGCTGTTTATTATTTTTTTGTTTCGCCACGGTATTTCCGAGCTGCGTGGGCCGATTGCTGCGAAATTTGGCACCGTGGTCTATAGTAGACTGAATTTTAGAAATTGGGTCCGAAAATTTGAGGCCGCCAAAAAAAATATAGGGACCAAAAACTTGCAAAATTTTACATGATTTCAGAAGACTTCACACTTCAGTGGTGAATATTTCCGGAATGGATGAAGATATTCACAATCAGATAAGTACTTGATAAACCGCAATTCCTTTCGCATTCGGTGAAAAAAAGTCCAGCGAACTTTGGTCCAATAACTACAGGAGTTCTAAGGGTCAAATCGTACGCACCCAAATCGACTTTTTGAAGACCATATTTGGGTCCGTATAGGGTGCTGCACTTCCAAATTTTATACGCGCTAGAGAATGACCAAGTCTTGCTTGCGCATATTCCACCTGTTATGGGGGTCTCTTTACAATTTTTTTACAATGGGGGTCAAAAATTGACTTATAGTTCAATGAATAAGCGCCTACAACTTCGCGAGTAGGGGGATTAGCTCCACAAAACTTTGCCACATGGCCTGCTGCTAGGTGGGCATTATCACTCAGGTACAACTTTTAGAGGGCACGTACCGCCCCTTAAAATTTTGGAGGACAAAAACATCGAAAAATTAGGCGCGATTTAGGACAACTTTTGACATTGATCGCAAATGTCTCAGCAACCGGTCGAGATATTGAAAAGTGGAAACAAACTTGATCGATAGCGATCCCTGGGGGTTCAACAAAAAATTGGTGAACTTTGGTCCGCTAACAGAAAAAAAGTTTGGCCTGTAGGCGCGCATGTGGCCTATAGGCCACTCTAAGTCGACACTGCGCATTCCGCATTTGAGTTCGGGCTACGTGACTGCTACCGAGGGAATTTCAACCTAAATGAAATCGGACTTAACGGCGCCGGGCGGACTCACATTGGGCTCTGCTGAAATTTCTACTTATTAAGCCTATTGTTGTTATTATCTTGGCGATCAGCAGACGTTGTTCTTCAGCATTTCCGAGTCTGCCGTTTCATATACTGAACTAATTTGTGGCTGATTAAGTGGCTGATTCTAACGCTCGTTGGTTTTCGTCAAACGATAATCAGCAACTACAATAAATCTGAAGTTGAAGCTGTGCGGTTCGAAAATCTGGAGCCAGATTCCTCCACACATCAGAAACATTAAATCAATTCCGGCTTTTCGCAAAGCTCTCAAGACTTACCTGTTTACCTGTTTATGACATTGTAATGCACTATCGGTCTAACTATTTGTAGGTAGGGCACTATATTGACATTGATGCGTGATGTTTGCCATCGTCTGCAGCGACGCTGAGCAGCTCAGTGACAAAGGAACCGTGCTTGTGTCAGTGGTGTGTATATGATATTGCGTGAATATCGGAAACATTATCTAATTACATTTACGTAAATTGGCCTGATGCGAGCAGGCCGCGTCAAGCGGCGTCACTTGGTATATAAGCGACGCACGGACGAAGGACGCGCATTATAGCCAGCGTCATTTGCATTTCCAGAGATGATGCCTTTCAGGATTCTTCTGCAGTCTCTTCTGCTGCTGTTGTTGTTATCTTTGCTGCTGACCACAACCTTGTCTGATGTTCCGCACATCTGGAGACCGCAGGGAAGATTTGGCAAACGCAGAATCTCTTATTCAAAGTCAGCTGCCGACTTTGTTGACCAGCTGTCAGCTGTCAGAGGTGAGCGTTAAGACGATAAACGAAAAAAACTGGATTAAGCTATCACAATCCTAAAAAATGTCAATAATAAAATTATATTTAAAATAATAAAAGCTAGTTATTAATTTTAATGATTGAAAATCGTAGATTGTACAGATTGTAATAATATTAAACAGCAAACTTTATTGTGGATCGGATTCGACGTTAGTCCTATTTTAGTTAACGCGCTCTATAACGCTACTGCGAATGACTTGCAAGGATACTGATTTCTTAGGCCTATATCGTCAGAAATCAACAGTTTTTCTTTCATTTGAGAATATTACTGACGTGTTAGTGGCTTAGTGCTTTGCACTACTAAATGAACTTGCGGTTTTGTTTGTCTTTCAGCAATCTTGTTTGCACTTTGGTCGCTTTCGGCTCTTTTGTACGCTATGTAGGCTATCCCCTTTCGCAAATGCAATTGTAGCGAGCCCCAAAGAACTAATAGGGCCCCAAAATAGATCTAGCTAAGCTCGTAATTGTTACACGCGTGCCGTCGTGTGGATCGTTTACACCACCAAATTTCTGCCAGTTTTTGTTCCCTACTTATCGACGGACTGAAAGCGGCGGCTGCAGTTAGAGGGTCTCGGTTATCCCAAACGCCAATCTCTCATAACTGCGCCGTTGGTCCTACATTCACGCACGCAGCGACTTAATCTTGGCCGCATGCTTGCGCTACTTGACGTAGCAAAGTTGTACAGCCGATTAACATGATAAAGCCACGCTCGTTCAGTTTGCCGCTTTTTTCATCGTCGCATAACAAAAACAGTGGCTATGTAATCTTTCACGGAACTGACAGTGAAGATTTCGTTATCCTAGCTTGCGTCGTTTTGACACAATACAGCAGTGTGACATCCACACAATGCCATACACACACGCACAGACGGACGCACGGCCATAGCTAAGACACGGCATCTGCATAACAACTTAGCATGACGTAAGCGTGCTTGCTCGTCTTTGGAATCAACCTCCTGATCAATTTTACAACCTTCATCAGAGTCGCTCTTTTCACGATTCGCGTTTTTTGCACACATGTGTCAGTTCATCGTACACCGCCCTCGTTTTCGCCATGCAGCAACATTTATAGAGCGCCATTTTATAGGAAGTCTAGGAGTTGGACATCAGTTTCGCATTTTTGCCAATATTTGGATGTGAAATAAAGCGTCTCTGAGGCGGTATACGACGAGAACCCTTCGGGTGCTCGTCGCAGAGACACGGCCTTAGCCGGTACCTACGCACATCATTGGGTGTTCATACGTACCGACTAAGGTCGTCCAAGACGGCGGCCGGATGTTACCGGATATTTATCGGATCGCCGTATTGCTTTTCGGCTATCCTGTAATAATAAACAGATAGCTTACAAAGAGGGCCTGATTTTTTTTTCATTTTGGACTCGACGCAGCCACGGAATTTGTATTCTTAAACAAACGAACGCAATCAATAAAGAAGTCAACAAAAATGTTATGACCTATAGGCCTAGGTGGGGGACAACGTAGCGTTTTGTCGTGCAAGATTTATACAACTTCCTGCATTCAGAGACAATGCAACTGTCGGACGCTGCAGCTGTTCGTCTTCTGATATTTTTCGTTGCATGTTGTTAGGCCTGCATGCTTTCGGTCGCTTCAATGCGGCTTTTTAACAATAATATTAACAATAAATGAAAAATCTCTGGGAACTCATACTATCGAACCGACTATAAACGTTCCGTTAACAAAAAAAAACACGGAGCAAAAAACAAAATTTATATTTACTTTGTAAATATTCGTCAAAATCTAGGCGCAGTTTGACTGTTTCTGACACAGCACCGAAGATACAAGTAAGCTATTTACGATTTAGCATAATAATATGGGTCTTTGTTGAAATCGTCTGAGCAGGATGTCTTGGAGATCGCTATGCATAGGCGGATAGGAGTTGAAGTTGCTGGGGGCAGGGTTGCGCGCCGAAAGCATAAATGTGAACGTTAAACATGTCGATATGAACCGTCGAGCTTTGCTTGCGTAGGTCTAACTGGAGATAGGCCTGACGAAGACGTGAAGCCAGATGCACGACCTCTGCGTGGACGCTGGTCAGAGATGTACGCAGCTCGATTGTCGTCATTAGACAACTCATGGCGTGACGTCATCTGTAAACTGTCTCCAATGAGACGAGGTCGACATTGTTTACCTGCTGCTTAGCAACGACGAGATGCCGTGTTGACGTTATCATCTTGCACGTGCTTTAGATGTTGTTCCCGTCAACAGCAATCGCTGACATAGTCTACATTTTATCAGCATTTTCCACGCCTCAGTTTTTACGCGTGATAGCAGAATGCTTCGCGCGTCTTAGCCACGGCCTGGGCGTCTGTCCGTCTGTCTGTTTGTCTGTCCGCCACACTGCTGTATTGTATCAAAACGGTGCAAGCTAAAATCATGAAATTTTCACTGTGGGGTGCCACAAAGATCCTAGTTTATTTTGACAAAATGTCGTGCCTCTGGATGAGGGGTTCCCCTCGAACAAGGGCGTCAAAAAGGGGAACCCCCTAAAAATATTATTTTGCCGTTATTGGCTCGTTTAGTGTGAAAACGGTTGCAGATAGGTAGAAACATGCTGCTTATTATAACGAGCACTAATGACAGGCTTTTTAGATTTATCAACATCAATGACCTTAAACGACCTTGAACCCCCAAAAGGAGGTTTTTAGTAAATTTTTTGCAATTCTTGGATGCAGCGCACATTTCAACACTGAAATACGACGAAATGGCCAAAGGTAGACAAAGACAACTTGTATATGAATTTCGGCATTAAACGTAGATTTTAGCAGTCCAAGTTCCTACCCCCTAGGTTCAAGAAGGCCAGCACAGACGGGCGTCAAAAACGGCTACTCCCCTAAAATGTGGTTATTTTACCGCAATTGGCTCGTGTAACGTGAAAACGATTGCAGATAGGCACATATATGCTGCTTATTATCTGTCCCACTGCTATAGCATAGCATAGGACAGATTATAAAATCACTTAAGTCATTCTGTCTGTCGGCTTTGTCCGTCTGTAAACACTCCTACGGCCGCAATTTTGATTTGATTTTGATGAAATTTTGCACAGTAATTCGAGGTCCGAAAAGTAAGAACGAGTTTGTTTGGGATAAAAATCTGATAACTCTTTTCTCTATTTTACCCCATTTTTTTTAAATTTTGCATTACGGCCTATGGGACTTCAAAGCGGTATTACTCGGTCCCCATAAAAGATAATTGCGCGCTGTTTGCACCTACCCCCTTATACGTAGCTGCTAGGCTATATAGCGCGGCAACGGGACAGATATCTCGTTCCACAGAACGTATTTCTAGTTAGCAATAGTGACAAGCTTTTTATTGGTGTCAACGTCGATGACCTTGAATGACCTTGAGTCTCCAAAATAGGGGTTTTAGTGAATTTTTTGCGATTTCCGGCTGCGACACACATTTTCAGAGTGAATTGCACCGAAGTGGCTGGAGATGGACCTGGACAACCTGCGCATGACATTTTTAGCATTGAACGTACATTTTTAAGAATTTAAGTTTTGATCTCTTAAATTCAAGGAGTCTTTTGTACAGAGGCTTCAAATTTAAGTACTTTTTAAATATGCATTAATATCTTATTGCTGTAGGCCTACACTGATTGCCAAAATAGCAGGACCGCTGCTATCGCGCGTCACGTGAGCTTTTCACAAATTACTTGTTTAACTGTCGTTTATAAACCACAGTAAATCAAGAAAACTTTGCCTCATGCATATAGTTTATCTGAATTGCGCTGGTTTATGTCAAACAAATCATAACATACATTTTCTGTCTTTTTTATTTGCCTTGACGCAAATAATACCTTTTCAAGTAAGTCTGTATAACTGTAAGGCTACGAATGTGATGTTAGTCGAAACCATGTCTCTTCAGGTATACCGATGGAAAATAAAACTTACTTTTGCATATTTAGATTGATGATTATTATGATTATTATAAATAGTTCAGTCGTCATCAATGAATTTACAGTACTATGCCTGTAACACTAAATAGTAATTAAATACCCGTTAACAAAAAATTGAATTATCAAAACTTCTAAACTGTATGTTACACATTTTTGCTAATATCTATCAAGGTTTCAATCATGTATTAAAACTCAAATTTTTATTGACAAAAACAATGACAGTGAAATTTATCTTTTTTCACGAACTATTTCATCCTGGCGTACGATATTAAATACCGGCGTTACAATCAAAAAGCGCTTTCTGCGTTAAATTGACTCGCTATAGTCGCTATACGCATAACGGCGTAAAAACTGTGAAAATCGGTTAACATCTGATGAAGTTGTCACCAATTATGCAATGCTCTGTTTTTACGCAGAACGATGTACAAGTCGTATCACATCATCATTCTCATGCCTGCAGGAATCAGGATGTTCTATATAAACGTTATCTAAGTCTACGTCTTAGAGCTCGGTGGCCGAGTGGTTAGAGTGTTGGACTCAGGTCAACTTCACCAGAGCGAGAGGTCCTGGGTTCGATTCCTGGACGGACCCCTCAAAAATTGCCAGGCCTTAGGACAGTCACGTGG
>Ga0209454_1000834_pt1 | contig 17391 bp, 9 predicted proteins | sample WorMetHERISLAND1_2_FD_187400 | JGI IMG/M metagenome (GOLD analysis project Ga0209454, IMG submission 187400) | Marine gutless worms symbiont microbial communities from Max Planck institute for Marine Microbiology, Germany - Olavius geniculatus... | ecosystem: Host-associated > Annelida >... | reverse complement strand
GTCCATTGGCATAGATGTTAAAAACATTGATTTGCAAATAAAAAAAACACAAAAACGTTTTTTTAAACTTTTATTTAAAAAAACATTACAAAAACACAGATAAAAATATTAAATTGCAAATGTTTTCAATCGCTACTTTTTACACCATTATAGACGCAAAAATATCTAACTCAGATAATTAACAGAAACCTACCATTTGTAAAGACTAAAAACCGAAATGTACTGAATGTGCAGATCAAAACAGCTAAATGCAATTTGCCCATGAGAAATAAATCATATTTGCAATTTTGTGCGTATATGTTTTAACAAGAACAAAAAACACGACATTAAAAAGCACAAAAACGTTTCAAAAATAAAAAAGCATGAAAAATAACAAACATTAAGAAATTTTTAAAACTTAAAAACATGTTTTTTAAACTTTTATAAAAAAAACATTAAAAATATTTCTGCATCGAATGCCCATTGGCACGATAAACTAGAGTTCTTGTGGCAGCCATAGTGAAGATTTCGTGATCTTAGCTTGCACCGTTTTGATAGGGCTGCAGAGCGTGACAGACAGAAACGAAGAGACGGACGAACGGACAGACGAACGGACGCGTAGACGATAGCTAAGACGCCCGAACCATTATACAGGTATGCTGTCGTGCGTAAAAATCTAACACATTTTTGCCTGGTAGATATGTATGAGTTTACTGAGAAACGGTGCAGACGGTGACCGACATTACCTGTTTTTATCCGGCGTTTTGCGCAGTTTGTCGAACTGTCGTTTTCTGTGGAAACGTACAGCACGCAAGCTATTATCAAAGTGTCTGCCTTCATCAGCTTCCAACTGCATAGCACCCACAGATCGACGACATTATAAGCACTGGTGAGTGATAAGTGACAATTCACTATTTACTTATTTTATGAAATAACAAAAACAGAAAACTTTTAGACAACATGATGTGTTTTACATATGTAGATACCTCTTTGTAGTGCTCGTCAAGTTTGCTTGCGTTAAGAATAAACTCTGGAAATCCAATCAACCTCTGCATAGCATCTACCTGCCAAAAGTCACAATACACGCTTTGGTCGTTTTTGCTGTTTCCTGTATGCTCCTTATTATGTTGCTTTATTAGTTCGCCTGGCTAGGAACGGTAGTTCCGCCGGCGGACTTCTGTTTTACCATAGGTGTTTATCTGTTTATTTCGCCAAGGTATCTCCGAGCTCTGTGGACTGATCGCCGCGAAATCTTGCACCGTGATCGAAAGTATGCTTAATTTCGTAACTCCTGTCTAAAATTTCACGGAAGCCCTCCCTAAAAAAATTAAAAGCCAAAAACAAGCAACAATTTAATGCGATTTCAGACGAATTCAAAGTTCGACGGCAAATATCTCCCGAATAAACAAAGATACTCAAAATTGTACAAGTACTTGTTTGACCGCGAATGGCGAGTCCGGTAAACTTTGGTTCATTACCTACGGAGATCCGAAGATCAAATTATACCCACTCAAATTGACAACTTCGAAAGACCATATTTTGGCCTCTATGGGGTGCTGCACCCCAAATTTTTACACGCGCTATAGAATGGCCAAGGCTTACCAGCGTACATCTAACCGGGGACGGAAGTCCCCCCAACAGCTTGTTACAATGAAGGGCCAAAATTGGTTTAAATAACTTTGGAGTCAGAGGGCGTGGCCTCTCGAAACTTTTCAACGTGACGTGCCGCTAAATAGGGGTAAGAATGGGTGTACAATGTTGTGAGGCACCGTACCCTAAAAATTCGAGATAGCAAAAAACGTTTAGAATTCGTCGCGATTTTGGACAACTTTTAACTTGAGCGCAAATATCTCTGAAGCGGATGGCGATATCGAGAAGTGGTAAACGGCGTTGTCAACTACGATTTCTCCGGCGTTGATTACAAAAAATGGTGAACTTTTGTTCACTAACAGCAACGGTTCGTTGGCTAATGTTTACTCACCATTTGTCAACACTGCGCGTTCTGCTTTATGCTAATGAATTTGAGTTCGGACCACGTGACTTTGCTATGAGGAAAATTTTAATTTAAAACATATTAGCAGCACAATTTTTTTGCACAATAACGCAGGACACTTACAGAAGGGCAATTATTATTTTAGAACTGTTTTTTTCCACAAAATAAAAACAGAAAATAACATTTTATATATACCGTGTCCGGAAAAAACAACAGTCTATTTTATTGGCGAAAAGTTGAGAGATTAAAAAAAATTACTGGTGCACTTCGCGCACAATAAGTAACAAAGTAATTACTGAATATTCCACCAAACTTTAACTGCGTCGCTACACTACCATGTAAAATATAAATTTAAAAAAGACTAAATTCACTGTAATACATATGCAAAAATAAGACTTGCCGTGTAGCCACAATACACGCGTTACAGAGAGACAACAGATGAGATGACAAACAGATGACATATTGTACCCAAAGCTCGACTGTAACAGTCGGCCCAAAACTATACAAAAATGAGAACCTTTGACGAAAACTATTAATACAAACACTTACCTTTTCAGAAGAGACTTTCTTTGTGTATTCGCTTATCCAGGCCAGTTTTTGTATGTTATGTTTGAAAGCGTTTCTAATGTTGTCAATCATTTTAGCCTAAATACAAATAAGAGCAATTAAAATCAAATTACACATAATATATTCATCTGCAACAATAAGAAAGTATCTCTTATCAGTTTTTTTGTCATTTAGGACCATCACATGTGAGTGTCAGTTATTCTTTTACTTCTGTTAACGTTAACGATGAATCGACCGGTGATGATTGAATCGACGGGTGACGAACCGACGGAAAATCCAAGTAAACTGTCAATTTATAAAGATCTAAACGTTTCAAACATTTGAAAAGTCAAATAGGCCTACATGAATAAAGTAGTCACTGTCTCAATTTATTCACTTTTGTGACGATTACCACCATCAGTTCACTGCAGTTAGTCCAGCGTTATTTTTAAAATCAAAAATTGTAAAAAATAATGTAACTATTTTTTAAATTAATTTATTTTGTCGTAAAAAATATTTAAGAGATTTATGTACACCCAAATAATAATAATGTACACCCAAAGTTCAACATCGTTGATAAATTCGAGACTGCTGCAGGCAAGGACTAAACTTGCCGACTGGCAAATCCGTGATTTTCGTAGTTCTTGTGGATGAGGTTACCAGTTGGCCGGCTGCCGTCATGTCTCTGCGACGGTAGACAAGCACCGATGGCATCGAAATGTGTTCGTCGTACCGCCGCAGTAACACGGCTTTAGCCGGTACCTCCAAGCACCCTTTGGTGCTCATACGAGCCGGCTAAGGCCGTCCAAGACGGCGGCCGCATTAATTGCCGGCCCAGGTAAAACCGGATATTTATCTGATTGCCGTATATCAGCTGCCGGATAAATATCCTGTGCCTATTTAATAATTGTGCAATTGCAAATTGTTCTCAAAATGTGCCAGTAAAAAATGAAAATCCGTTATTAATGGCAAAGATATGGACAGTGACAATTAGTGGGACTTTGTGACACACAGTGTAGTATGCACTGTGTACCAAAAACCCGGACACTTGCTGCATTTTCAAATAACTGTAACAATCCTGGTTCAATATTTACAAATTTTGGTACAAAAGGAGCTGTATAGTCAGCACTTAATAACGCTTGTTACTTTGGAAAAATGTTAAGAACAGTGAGTTTTTTGTAGCGCCCGGAGTAGAAGCAACTGCGCAATATTACTCTAAGAAAACAACGCCAGTCACAAAATTTTAATTCATCAAACATTATAACGTTAACGATGTTGATTATCGACAAATGTTTAATAACTTAAAATTTTGTCACTGACTTCAAAATCGTTGTTTCGTTGGAGTATTAACGCCCAGTTGGCTTTACTGTCGCAGCGGCGCCTCAGGAAAACTTCAACCGGTAGGCCTACTCTGTTCTTAACATTTTTACAAAGTAACATATGCTTTAAGTGCTGACAATTCAACTATTTTTGTACAGAAATTTGTTACTATTGAACCATGATTGTTGAAGTTACCGGTTATTTGGAAATGCAGCTAGTGTGCGGTTGACACCGTTTATTACGCCACGTGCCGTTTGTTTGCTGATGACGTCGAACTCCGAAATAGTGCGAATGAACATGGCACCGACTGCGAATGGAAAAGCTGCTGTCGTTTTATCCTCGCACTCAGTTGAACCTAAAGGAAATGATCACAATGTTCACAGCAAAGCACTGTTCTTGATGGCAGTCAACTGTAGCATCGCTTTGGTTTTTTTTTCGCCGTCACTGAACACTCCATATAGAACTGAGCAAAACACTTTTACTAGTTGACATTCTAAACATGTCCAAACAGCACTAACTTTTTGAATCAAGATGTCGATGACGCTCTGGTTTCTGTTTAGTTGAGTGTTGTATTTATGACTTTCTCTTGCCAGCGAGTGATCTGATTAGCAGGTTTTACTAGCAACTGTAACATATAGCAACTCTAACAATATAAGTTTTTTCGCCATTTTCCTCAGAGTAGCCTATGTGTATCAACACATTGTAATAAGTACTTCAACACTAACTATGACGGTTCACTGCGAAACAGAAATAAACTAACGTAAAACTTATATACATAGTGGGCCAAAAATTAAACTATTGTACTTTGTCCATCTTTGCTACATATTCACCAATTTTAATTTCACAGTGTTTTTACCAGTGGACTCTGTAACAAAAATTCACTACTCATTGGCATGCACACCACGCATATTATGTCGCTACACTTGTAAAACATAAATATTCGAAAACCAACAATCTACAAATGGGCATACGATTACATAGTAAATTTTTTTACAGTATTTAACTGAAATGTTAAATATAATTTATAGTAAGTGTTTAGAACAATGGATAACATATTGAACATTTTTTTAAATAATGCGAACAATTTTACTCTGCATTAATTTTCAATGTAGGTTTACATTAATGCTAATTGGTGGCTGCAATCTTGATCAGTTAACTTTATGAGCATTGTATTTCGATTGCACGGCTCTACTAGCTGTGCAATATGTTGCTGAAAAATTAAAACTTACTCTGTAACTATATGCAAACCTTTTTGACATTTACTAATTACTATAACTCATGTGTAACACTTCAGTTAAGTACTTTAAACATTTATCACTAGACTTTCTGCCGAATCTGCCCATCTGTAGATATTGTTGGTTTTCAAATATTTATGTTTTACAAGATAGTGTAGCGACCTAATAGATGTAATTTGCATGCCACCGAGTAGCAAATACTTTACAGGGTCTATTAATAAAAAAATTGTAAAAATTGGCCAATATTTACCGAAGATATAGACAACGTAGAACAGCTTAGTTTTTGGCACACCCTGTAGGTCTATGTATGCTATACAGCGCTAACCGACCTATGACTCTGTATTTAAGTTTTAAAGTAAAAAAAACTTGATAAACAATCACCATATTGAAGACGCATAAAAACGCAGTTGAATCTCTGAAACCGTTCTGGCAAGTAATTGATTAATGACACTACCACGCGAGATAAGATGTAGTTTTTCAGCGTTCTAACAAACACATACAAGTACATGCTTGTGTAAAAGTTGCAGCACAATCACGATACCACGCTAGCCAATGAGCGATGATGCTTGAAGTCACTGAAATTTACTAAAAAATTATCGAACAAACAATGCGCAATTAGTATAGTAAAAAAGTTTTAAAAATCGACAAAGAAAATCTTTCTCGTTTTTCTGTGTGTCAGTGTGCTGCTGAATAATTTATTTATTTATTTGTATCAGGCAACAAGGCCCATAAACATAATAAACACGAGCATAAAACACGAACAGAAAAAGACAGACAGAAACACAGATAAGCAGATAGACAGACATTAAAGCAATACAGAAAAAAAACATGAAAACAGTAAACACAGTTACACTAATGCAAGCCTAAAACATCAAACAGTCCATTTTTAACACACTTCAGTCTGGCACAAAATGACACTTTGGCATTATGCAATACAGTATCAAAGCTTGGCAGACGTAATTGCATTAACATCGCAGTGACACTGCTGTATTTGAGAAATCCAAAAAAAGTTTAAGGCTTTTAACATAACCAGAAGCAAGCTTTTTAAGGCTGGCCTGCCGAAAGTTATTCCACAGTGCAATGTCATAAAAACACAAGACAAACGACCGAAACAGTTTCACTTTAACATCTGATGTACACCGTGCAAATCTTCTAATAAGTAAGTTTGTTCTAGTAAACAGTGACTTCAACTCTCTGGAAATATCAGCATCGTCACTGAAAGAGTGCTCAATGATATGACCTAGATACTTGAACTGGGATACAAACGTCAAGTTACACTTAGCCAACACAAACTGTGGAAAATCTGAACAAACCATTTTACGTTTGTCACAAGGGTTAAAAATCATGCACACAGTCTTCTTAGTATTAAATGTCATTCCAATAGCTGTGGATGCTTCTTCAAGAATACCAAGCAATTTCTGAAGGCCACGCCACGAGGGGGCCATCAGGACAATGTCATCAGCATATGCTAATATATTAATAAAAGTCCCAGCAACACAACAGCCAATACCCGAACTCACAACATATAACGAAACAGATACCACTATACAGAGTGCGCCAAAAAGTGATCCCCCTAAGGTTGTTTGTCATTTTCTGCGCAATCACGTAGAATTTTAACGAGAAATTTTGCACACGTGTTACCTATTCAAAGTCATGTAAAAGCGCCACAGAGTATCTTAGTATCGTTAACTGCAACAAAGTTATTGAATTTTTCCTGTAACGGCGTCGTCATACTTCACGTGCGGCAAAATGTGCGCAGAACGAAAGGCGCACATTGCCATTCGAACAACATAATAATCAGTTTGCCCATGACTGTGAAAATTTAAAATGTCCACCGCCAGCTTTTACAAGTACACGTGGGTGCAAGCGCCGCCTAAGCAAGTTTGCGACTGCGAAATAAAACAGAAAAACACCAAAAACAGCATTATTAGATGTCTAAAATGCTGATGATAATAACGATGGTGACACTAGCCTGATAAGTCGGTAGATGGACTCCGGTTGCAGCAAACAGTCGAGCAGCTCCACGTGCTTGTACGGGTAGAAAAACTGACTTAACATGTTTGACTGCATACAAACGACACGTCATCGAAAAACATTACGTTACATCAACAGTTTCTATGACTTTAATGCTATGTTTTTGTGTTTTATTATCTGTCCCATTGCTATAGCATAGAATTGGACAGATTATAAAATCACTTGCGTCTGTCTGTCATTCTGTCTGTCTGTCAGTCTGTCTGTAACACTCCTACGGCGGCAATTTTGATTCGATTTTGATGAAATTTTGCACAGTGATTCGGGATCCGAAGAGTAAAATCCAGTTTGTTTGGGGTGAAAATCAGATGACTCCTTCCCCTATTTTGCTTCATTTTTTGCCTCCGCAATGCATTTTCAATGGGAAGATTTTCGTATCACAGTAAACAAACCTGTGGGCTTATAGTGACGGCTGATAGCTCAAAAAACGTGTCTCAGGGGCCGCTATAAACAAAAAATAAAAATAATTTAATCCCCTAATTTGAGCCTTTAACTTTCAAAATAGTGATCACTGCATTTTTAATGGCCTGTCATTTACAACAGTTACTGTCCACAAGTTTTGCAGAAACGATAAACTTTTTGCGCAATACAGTCGCTTCTGTGCAGATTATTTTAACAAAACGGCTGAATTAGTATTCGTTGCAGTATTTAATTTACACAATGTGTATAAAAAATAACAAAATGCCAAAAAAATTTTTAAAAAATAAACGACCTGAAACAGATAAACAAAATGCCAATCTCAAACATAATATTTGTGTTTGCCAGAGAGTGCTACCTATATGTACGTATGCATTATTAATTTTATCTGTCCCACTGCTATAGCATAGCATGGGACAGATTATACACTGTGTCTCAAAAAAACATCCCCGACATTTTTAACTGTAACTTGAAAAACAATTATCAGATTTTGATAATTTTTGGTACGAATATTTCTGACACAACTTGTTATCAAACGACCGTTTAGTTTCCTACCTCACTCAATGTATGCTTTTGCACTACCTAGAAAAAACAGATCAGGCGAAATATGTGTTGAAATAAACAGAAGACCTAAAAAACATCCCCGACATTAGCGATCGTAACTTGAAGAAAAATTAGCAAATTTTAATAATTTTTGGTAAAAATATTTCTGACACAACTGGCTCTTAAGTAAGTGTTTTAGTTTTCACCTCACCCAACGTCTGTTTTTGCACTACCTGGGGAAAGCAGACCATACGTGTTAAAATAAATTAAAACAAAAAAATTGAGCTAATGCTCACGAGACGCTCGAAAGCCTATAGCATGCCTATGCTTTTCTGCAACCGTTTTCACGAACGACTGCGACTGGCCAACATCGAGAAATAGCGACTTTTAGGGGGTACCGTTTTTGATGCCCTCTTATACGCAGCTGCTATAGGGCTACATAGCGTGGCAATGGGACAGATACCTCGTTCCACAGAACGTATTTCTAGTTTATATTAAATTTGTTTAGCTACTGCATGTACTGTTATTTTATATTTGCATACGTAGACCTATATTTTAAGTTTATACCACAAATTTCATAGGATTTCTTTGCGTTTTTGAACTTTTGTGTAGTCAATCGTGACCTTACATATCGCTGACACCACAATTGTAAATATCTACGTTCAACTAGTTACACTGTATGCTGGCCTTGCGGACGTGCACCATGAAGTAAGAGCGTAAAACGCTGAAACGCGACAGCTATCGTGGAAATGGGACAGATACCTCGTTCCACAGAACGTATTTCTAGTTTTACATGTAACTCGTATATGGCCTGTTTCCAAGTTGCAATAGACCTATGATTATGACTGCATTACGGTTGAAAATGGTTTAGCCTAAACCTTTTCGCAAATAATCCGAACGTGGTTACATGTGAAATTAAACACATTTGCACAATATTTTGCCAATATTTTTGTTTAGCACTCGACCATGGCCTTACTCGCTAGCCTTATATGTGGAAGCAATTGCTGTCGCCTATAAAACGGTAAAGTAAACACATATGATAATAATGACTATATACTGCTTGAAAACTGACGATAAGATTTAATCAAGTAAATGCAACTACACCTGAAACTGAAAGTTTTGTATTCTGTATACAGACCAGCGTGGAGACGTTTTCGTATGTCATGAAGACATGCCAAATGTAAATACGCTCGGCGTAAACGTATCTTGTCATTCTCAGAGAGCGCACGAACGGCTCGCTAGAGACGACCGTTTGATCGTGTGACGACGACGTAGCACTAGACGCGCGTAGGAACAACTGTAAACACACTTGCATTCATTCAACGTTAAATGTATGCATAGCTTTTTATGGGAGACCCATCGCTGAGCTACAAAGCGTCACCTGCTATATGGAATCACACAGTGTTACCTGCTTGGCTGCCGCGACACAAGTAAACGCGCCCCGCCTTAACCCCAGCCAGACAAGCCGGTACTCGATTTACCTACCCCGGAGGGATGAAAGGCTGAGTTGACTTTAGTGTTGGTTATATAACGAGAAGGTTTACTTGTTTGCGGACAATCACCCATTCAAGTATAGCAACCATTTGACAGCGACCCGATAGGTGGTCGAATTCACGTCCTTTTGACCGTAAGTCCAGTGTCCTAATCGTCACGAAACCAAGCCACTACTCAATTGTTCACTCGACTGATTTTAACTGGCCGTGGATATTTGAGCACAAAATCCGCTTAGACCTGGACTACTTCGATTCGTTGCGGGTCATTTTTAAAAAATAATAGCAGCATCGCGTACACGATTGTTTCATTTTAGTCGAAATGTCTGGCGTGAGAATAGCGACGAGCTTTTACTATTCTGACATACATGTTATACGAGTATTAGACTACAAGTTGTCGTAATAGTTTTAAACTTTATCGTTTCTCATCTGACGTACGCTATATTTGCATCTTTTTCATGTTACTTTAACCAGTAGGCTATAATTAATTTTTTACGCAATACGACTAAACAGTTCGTCAAACCTTTACAATAAAAGAACATGACTAATGGTCGGTCGGTTGGTAAATTCGAGTGATGTGTGTGACCTTTGCGAGTGCTTGATCCTCAGCGATGCAGGTTGCCAGCAGCTGAAGAAAGTCTGGCGACGCGCGAGAGCCGTCCTTGAAGCAATTCGACCGATATCTGTTGATCACCCGTGTCAGATAGCTCTCCACCGTCTCACGCCAGTTTACCATGTTCTTCGGCTTCTTCTCCTTCCGTTCTTGACCCGTACGGTCTTTGCCCGCCTTTGGTGATTTCTTTGATTTCTTCATGTCACCGGGTTTTTAAACCTTTGCAATACAGACGTAGTCATTCATTCGTTCATTCAAAGTTTAATTAAAACAGACAAAACGCTGTTACACAGTAGTCTAGCCTATTTACACCATACAATATGATGCGATCAGAATATTTGCAATCGAAAACTAGTAAAGAATCGCCCAGTTTAATACACAAAAACTAAAATTAATCCGTGAAGTCAGCTCGAAAGCTAAGACATGTTAAAAAACGCACAAGAAAAAATGATTAAATTGAGTTAAGACAACGTATACAAACCAGTTCCGGGCGCTAAATGGCGTTGAAATTGCGTTGAAACGTGAGACTTCAGCAATACTTGAAATGCTGTTTAGTCGTACGTAGTTCTACAGTTGCAAGGCTCAGTTTGTTCGCATTTTTAGTTTGAAAGATAAACATAATGCAACAGTAACACTAACATTGTTACGACGTTACCATAGTAACGATAGACTCGGCTTGCTGCTGCTGCTGCTAAAGCTGGGTTTATTAAAAGGCCATCACAAGCCGAAAGGATTTGCACTATATTTAAACGATGAAGATAAAGCCTATGAATATTATACACAAACTCTTAAACACTACTAGTTTAACGATTATTGAGCATTTTGACTTTTAGACATAGATTTGTGCAACTTGTCGTACAGTGTCTATCAAGTAATGACGTATGAAAACATAAGTTCGGAAAGTGTTGGCCCAAGCAAACACTTTTGGAATTTAAGTTTTTCTACGTCATTGTTTGATATCGTGAAGAGTAGCCTATTATTAAATAATCTGCCGTAACGAAGTTGTTTAAGATAAGCTATTTTAGTTTTGTTTTGTATTTACTTCACTCCACTAAAGGTAAGACATGCAAGACCTGTGGCCTAGACATCACACACTGTCTTATAAATGTGTTACACAGATCTGTGAAGTGCTATTATACAGATGACAATAAGACTCAAAATTTTGTGATTTTTTTCGATAATAAAGCTAAAAGCACTAAGTCATGTTAAGCACTGACAAACAGTCTTTCGATAATTTTGTTTACAGCCTACTGTGCACTGTGACACAACAACTAACAGTAAAGGAATAGGTCGCGTGAACAAATGGTGATAATTAAGCCGAAGATACCACCTGTTGCGTTTCCGTGGCATTAAACACTTATCTGGAGCACAACCCTGTTATGCTGCAAGTTGCAACACACAATCGAGGCAGATACATAGTACACTGTTAGCTATAAACAGCTTTCAATAATAATTACTAATGTTTACTCTACATGTCGGTATTGATTTATATACTCGCATAAACGAATGTCCGTCGATGATTAGGAACAATTAGCTTCGAAATCGAAAGAAAACTATTTCCATCCGTTGATTTGCACAATTGCTGCAAAATATCATCTGTAGATGAAAATACTGTAGCCCCGCTAACGAACTACGGGTGAATAGTTCCAGCTGATTATATCAGACGCAAATGCATTATTGCGCTCTACATGGAATCAGTCGTGGCGTTATAAGCAGCTGCTGAGTCTCGAGACGATGTCGTCAGTTGCACCACTAACAAGAAGTACGTCACCAATAACCCGAGCAGCTACAAAACAATGTCAGTATCAATCAATGCGCCAGTGGCAGTAACTGCATACATGATTAGATACGCAAACACAAAACTAAAGTATAAACTAATTTATTGTAGTATTTAACTAACGGCAGCCTGCTGTATCGTTGAGCTTCTTTGTCTGAAGCAGAAAGCGGAGTCCCAGACTCAGGCGCTCGTGTATGGCTGTTAGCACTATGCTCCAAAACCTAAACCGAAAACAGTTTTTGGTTCGTTGTCATAATATCAAATAAGCCCTAATGCGAGATTTTAGGCGACAACTGAATGTGATATAAATCGAAGATTACTCTCAAAATTTAGTGCGCGACTTTGTCCATTAGCTTATGGTGTAGCCTAATTTAGCAACAAATCTGCAACTCTTTAGTTTCTACTTTCATGAACTAGAAGGAAAGTCAAGGGACCGTAACACTCCACTAACGCTACGCTATTCGTCAGGTGTCAGCAACATATTCGGTTCAGCCGCTTCAACGGCGGTTTCCCTTATTTGCCAATTTTAAGGAATCCGAAAATCCTGTCTTACATCCAGATGCCAACCCTAATCACCAATAAAATCTAATCACATTCAAATCGCTCTAAGTTTGACCTTTCCTGAAAATTTTAGTCAAATTCCAGATCCGAAGCCAACTTTTTTTGTAATTCTGCCGACAAACCAATAAATAAATAAACGCCAGGTATCACGTAACCTCGCAGTTGGCCGAGGTGAAAAATTTGTCATCGCTGAAAAACACAAGTTTTTGAGCCATAAAATGAAGTAATAAACTATTGATCACAGTAGTCTGTTAACTTGAGATTAGCTGATACGAATTCACTGATAATCGCTAACCGTAAGGATTGTGTTTTTGTCGATAATGAAAATTCCGACGACACTGAAACCGATTGGTTGTCCAGAAACGCGGCTTAGAAACATGTTTAGCTGCAAATGCATGAAGCGGATAACTTATTAAGCAATGCAATAAAATAAAACATAAGCGGACATACGGTTACAGCAGAGAAAATCAGATCAGATCTACGTGTATAATATCGTATGCAATCTCATCCATTTGGCATGGGGCTATAGGGCCAGCAGACAAGCACTGTTAAAATTTATAAATGTACAAAACATCAGTTTATGCACTTGTTATCGGCAACATTTAAGGACTTGCACATCGAAAACAGCAAAAATTACAAAAGGTAATATTGCCCGCATCACACTGACTATTGTGTCAATGTGCTGCTGAATAATATTACCTTTTGTGATTTTTTGCTGTTTTTGATGTGCGAGTTCTTCAATTTTGCCGTTAACAAGTGTATAAACTGATGTTTTGTACATTTATATTTGCTGTTTTATTACTAAAGTACTGTTTTTCTACTGGTGATCCGTTACGAAAATGTTGCGCTTCGGATATTTCTTACAGTAGCCAAGCCGCGATACGCAAGCCTCCTCCGGATTGGAGAAGGCCCGCAGGGAGACCCAGTCACACCTGGTTACGTTCAGTGGAGGCAGACCTGAGACTTCTGAACATTGGTCTTTCTTCTGCGTGGAGAAAAGCTTCTGGGCGGGCGGACTGGCGCCACGTCGTGGACACGGCTACGCTCTGGAAGAGTACGCCATAAGAAGAAGAAGCCAAGCCGCTTATAACTGTTACTTACTACCTAATATTGCACGCATCACCCGCTTAATATAGGCCCGACAAACACTCCAATAATGCTAATTTAACTAATCCTATTATTGCAGTATTTGGACCGTTGCGTAAAATGGCCGACCACAAACGTCTATAAAGTCAAGTCAAACTACAGTCCGAGCCCATTTCGTAGTTAACCGAGTTCTAGCCAATTTGTGGCAAAAATTCTACAAATTTCGTTGCTATGGCAACGAGAGTCAATGATAGTGGACTTATTAAAATTATTTATTTGCTCCACCCTCAAAACCCCTTGTTAGATGCAGGAATCTCGAAGATGTCTCGTACATTATGTTGAACTATAGCTCATTTTGTCCCAAATTTCGTTCCCGTTGCAACTAGGGTCAGTAAGGGTAAAATTCGATTGGCAGCATTCGCTGGCCCATCCCCGAACTCCCCCCTACATAAACGCAAAAATCTCGCAGATCTCTCTTACAGAAGCCGAGTTATAGCCAATTTTGTCCCAAATTTTGTCGCCATGGCAACGGGGATCGGTCGGGGGAAAATCAGATTGGCAGCATTTAGTGGCCCATCCACGAAAAACCTCCTACAGGCGCAAAAATCTCGCAGACATCTTTTACACAGACCGAGTTATGGTTAATTTTGTCCCAAATTTCGTTGCCATGGTAACGGAGGTCGGTCGGGGAAAATGTGATTGGTAGCATTCAATGGCCCATCCTCGAAAACCCCCTATAAACGCAAAAATCTCGCAGATATTTCTTATACAAGCCGAATTATAGCCCATTTTGTCCCAAATTTCGTTGCCATGGCAACCAGGGAGGGTCTGGAGTAAATTTAAATAACATCGTAAGATTGGCCATCCCTGAAAATCATACCACAAAACCAAAAATTACGACTCTATCTTATACACAGCCAAAGTTATGACCGTTTAAAGAATCGTTTAATTTTTCCCATAGGCGCCATTGTAATTTTTTCGAATTTTTCTAATAAATGCGTTAAATATTAACTTTTAACTTTCTAACCCCGAAAAGGCACACCCTTGCCTGGTACCGCATCGTTTGAGTCACTGCGTGCAAAAATCCGCTGAGGGGTCTGACCTGTAAGTGCGTGGAAAAAAATGTATATGGCTATAAAAAATTTTTGCGTATATTTCACCTATTTGCCGAGAAGCCCCCCTTGGGCAAATTTACATAAAGTTTTGCATGAGGGGTCATCTCGCCGACATGATCAACCGTGCCAAATTTTATCTTAATCGAGTCAGGAATTTTGATTCTGTGGGGGTCGAATTTTTGGCTTCCCAATATGAAAAAGAAGTCGCCGTTAACACATGGCTTCAACTACCGTTCAGCCTGTGATAATAAACACTGCGCAGCGCACCACGGGAAAATGCAATTGCAATAAAAAAGAAATACGGCAAAGTTATTTAAAATAATGACCAAAAAATAAGTGGCTATAAATACCTTGCCGATTGTTTTTCCACGCAAGTCGCTCAGATTCACGGCGTGCAGTTGGTTGCAGATGTCATGAGCCTGCAGCACAATAAATGCACGGCGAGAGCTCGACGTAAAATCATTATTACGATTCCAAAATTTCGTCAAAGCATAATGAAAATTGCAACCGTGAAGCGACCACAAACGGACAGATCGAGACGGACAGAACGTTGGGCAACTGCGAATTATAATCTCCCTAGTGTGTCAATGAAAGAATTCTGAACATCAGTCAATATCGGCAAAATTCTCAGAACAAAACCGGTGCGCTACTTTTTAAGTCACGATGTACATGTACACGTCAAAGTTCAAATACTTACGTAATGGTTAACCATGATTCCGCCGGCTGTGGTTACGCTGAGTCCAAACAGGATGCAGAACATCCAGAATACACGCATGACGATGACGACAAGGTCATTTGTGGCACCGCGGAAGAAAATAAGGTCGTACAGATTTCGAATGCAGATGGACAGTTGGCAGCAGAATGCCCCGGCATTGTGAAACTTCAGAAAGTCATCGGTGTCGTTGACTAGCGTCGAAAAATCGTGATGACGCTGTCTGATAATCTCAGCATCCGAATCCGACAATTGACGATTGTGTCATCTGTGGTTTGAATCGAATATCAAATACGTCTTCCATCTACTGCTATTGCAAAGTATCGACATCATTCTGTATCCGACAATCGACGTTGATCGTCGTCTGCCAGCATTCTCTCGAAGCTTCTGCCGAGCATCTTGTACCTACGAGTGAAGACGGTCGCCAGCATAAGACTCACGGCGTGCGGAAAGATTCACGCCGCAGTGTGGTGGAACGAGAAGAGATACATCACGACCCGGGGAATTAGCAGATCGAACAAGTTAACGTGTATTGTGATTGGCGCCATCGTAATGTCCATGTCGCCTTCAGCGAAAAAGACCGAATATGATGCAAACGCCGCGTTGACGAGAATCATGGCCCAGGCTACTGAGGCGTAGACAACGGCAACTCTCTGGCTGAATGTCGAACATGCGCCGCTGAGTTTTACGCTATCAAGCACGTGTTCAAGCCTTCCACTGCAGCAGGCTGCGAAGAACGTGGTTTGCGAGTTGGCGTTCAGAATATTCCACAGCAGAAAAGTGAACTTGAAGAAGAAAAGAGGTCCAAGCGTCTCATCTGCTGTGAACACCGAAAACATACGGGCAGCATTGATCCACATAATAATAGCAACGACCAGACCGTAAATCATGTTCCCGTTCCAGCGACGATGCGACCCTTCCTCCGTCACTGTGTCGCCGGCCTTCGTTTCACATTTGAAATACAGACCGAACAGTTTCATGCTGGTCAGCAGAGGTCTCACACTGTCTGACATTGTCGTCACTGTAGGCTCGGTCCTGCTATTTCCTCCATCTTCTACTGCGAACACTTGCGGCTCTACGGTGGATCCAGTACTTTGTCGTCTGATGAAAAATACACCTGAAATCTTCGCGTTCATTTTTGGTGTTCCCTTAAAAGTTCTGCAACGAACAAATAAAACGCTTAAATTACAATAAAACAGGAATACTGTTTTTTACTACAAGATTCATTTATTAAGCTTAATAGTTAAACTAGCATAGCCACAGCGACGAAAAATAGGCTACCCTGCGTGTAACATTAACGTATTAGGCCTATCTACTCTGTGTCCCAAAAACATCCCCGACATTTTCGACTGTAACGTAAAGAAAGATTGTCGGATTTTAATAATTTTTGGTATGAATATTTCTGAGACAACTTGTCGTCAAACGACAATTTAATTTCCCATCTCACTCAACATTTGTTTCTACACTACCTGGGGAAAATAGAACAAACAAAATATCACTTTTTTATTCAATGCGACACGATTGCTTAATTAACATAACGCGTAAAAACACATTTTGTTTACATTTCTGACACTGTGGCTGACACTTTATTCAGTTATCCATTTTTAACTGCTTACAGTAAAACTGCTTGAAGTGTTGGCCCATATGACACTTGTACACTGGCCCACTTGACAGCTGCAGTATCGATAATGTTCTGCTGCTGACCAATACAGATTCTACCAATCACTTCTTAACGTTACAAACATTCTTAAACTTCTTCTGGTAGACACACTGCTGCAAGACAGTCAAACCTTGTAATAGACCTGCTGTTGGGGCCCACAAATTAAGATAGATAGAATTTACTGACGTTTTCCATTCATTTTAACACGTATTATGTCTGGTCTGCTTTCCCCAGGTAGTGCAAACGCAGACGTTGGGTGAGGTGGAAACTAAAACACTTATTTCATAGGCAGTTGTGTCATAAATATTTTTGC
>Ga0209454_1000833_pt1 | contig 17395 bp, 11 predicted proteins | sample WorMetHERISLAND1_2_FD_187400 | JGI IMG/M metagenome (GOLD analysis project Ga0209454, IMG submission 187400) | Marine gutless worms symbiont microbial communities from Max Planck institute for Marine Microbiology, Germany - Olavius geniculatus... | ecosystem: Host-associated > Annelida >... | reverse complement strand
ACTGACCCCGCTCGCCCACCTTTATAATACACCGGCTGATATGAATCGCAATTCGATAGATCCAGATCTGACCGATATCGGTCAAGCCAAATAGTTACCCAAGGGCCTCACCATTCAGGGACCCTGTATATATTTCGTGAAAAAGTGTAAGAACAACAGTAAGAAAACCCGTTTTTATTTTTAAAAAGAACATCATGTCTGGAAACTTGTCTACAACGTAGGCCTACTCAGAATTTTGCCAATTTTTAATGAAGAATAAAACGCATTCAACTATCTGAAATTAAAAACAGTTTTACGGATTAGTCCTATACAAAACAAGCGAGCAGTTCGGTTTAATTCGGTTAACTTTAGTAGCTTCTTACACTTCTTTAGTGCAGAAACTTTTAGTGATGGGCATGACTTTTTGATTTCGAATCGAGTGCATAACAACCGGTGATGGACGACGCCCAAACTGGCAGTTCTTTCGACTTGATATGGCTTTGTCGTACAACAGTGGCGGATCTAGGCTTCAGCCAAGGGGGAATATCTCCCTTGCCCCGTCCTCCCTCCCTTCCCTTCCCCATCTTTCCGCCTTTCCCTTTTCTCCTCTTTCTCCTTTTCCTTTTCCCTTCCCCATTCCCTTAGAAGTATAGGACCCCTTGAATTCAGCTAGAGGGTTTGGGAGAACGCTGTGAGTTCCCCCAGCAGAGTCTGGGGCGGAGCCGCGGCCGAAATCGAATTTGGTGCATTTTAGCCTTAAAATGTAACATCTGGTGGCAATAATTTTAATAATTTTCCTGATACACGAACTTTTTAATTAGCAGTTCGGCAGAGCATATAAAGTGTTTACTTATGCATAGGGGCTCAAGGGGAGGGGGACGGCCGCACGTCCGCCCCCGTCCCCTTTTGGATCCGCCGCTGTCGTACAACAATGTTTCACATTAGGTCTAGTTACTTTGCCGCGGTAAACGGCAACTTTTGTAAACAAATACAGTCGCAAAAGAACACTTACAGTTTCAGCAGTGGGACATCTCTTGATTTTTCACCAGGCTAATTCTTCGCTGCACAACAAGGTACAATAATGGGCACAAACTATTAATTTTTAGTTAATCTTTGACTATTTTTCTAACTAAGAATTGTAATCTTAGTTAAACTTTTAATTTGACAATTTTTTCTAACTATATTGAAAAGTGTTTAACTAAACTGTTTTTTTCAAATAGGCAAATATTTTTCAAACTTGAATTTTTTTCGACACAACTGACTTACCAGAATTTATTGATTGTTCTTTCCATCGACTGCGAGTTAATACTACAAAATAGACTAGCAAAACAGTAAAACTGCAAGTAGAGTTTTATTTCTCACATCATTTGATACAGTTCCACAGCTTAAAGTATAAACAGTTACATCATAAAGACATCACTAAGGCCCAACCCATATCACGAAAAAATGCCAAATAGCCTACACTACACGAGCGTTTTTTGAGAAAAAAAACGCAAAATGCATGGAAACTACACGAACGGTAAAAACGCCGGCTTAAAATACGTACTTGTAGGCAGGGTTGGAATTTTCCTTGCAACGCATGCCTATAATAATGAAAATATGTCAAAGGCAAACTATAGATTAGAGTATTATTGTAAAGCCAATTTAGTGGTATTTTAGCCAACTTGTTCGCTAACATCATTACTACCGAATTAGCCTTTTGTTCAAATCATCAATCATCTCTATCAGTCACAAAATCAAAAAAAAATGTGAAGTAAACATCGCAAAATTGCCCTCAAATACAGAAAAAAAACATTAAACAATATTAATATTGTAGGCCTACGCATATTTCTAATTAGCCTACACGAAAACCGGCCAGTTACACAAATTGTGTCACGTCCGTGTAGGACATAATCAGTGGCGTAGCCAAAATGTAGATTGGAAAAGCATCGACTCGTTTTCTTTTCCTTTGCCTTTTTTCACTTTTCCCTTCATCCCTCTCCTTTCTTCCTTTTTACTCGGGTTTTTATTTCGTTCCCTTAGAAGTAGAACCCGTAGAATCCAGCTATAGGGCTTGTGGGCGCACAGTGAGCTCCCGGGGGTCTGAGGGAAGCCTCAGCTGAAGTCAAATTTGATTTGATGGCAGCCGTTTTCATTATTTCACTAAAAATCAACTGGCTAAATTTACTGCAACGTGTGATCATGCATTGTCTGGAAAATTGGGGGAAGATGGGCCGACATTGTCTACACCGCTCCGTGTAATCGTGAATTAAATTGGGCTTTACTGCTGTCTGTAGCACTTGGCGCGATCGGAGTCGGGTCGGCGGTGCTGCTGCGGATAACGCAATGTTGTTAAAGTATGTGCCTGTGTTGTGTCTGATGGCTGGTCGCTGTACGACGTCTTGCTGCCACTAGTAGTACTAACGTACCCCTGCTGCTGCTGCTGCTTTCTACACTTGCTGGGATCAGGCAACAGCCGTCTTGCTGGCTTGCCTACGTGCTCACGGCTTGCTGCTGCCTGCAATAGCCAAACACATTTAATAATATTAATAATAGGCCTAAGTGGGAGGTCACTCGGTGAGCGCAAATCTCCGCCAACGCTATGCCACTTTTTTGCTGTGTTCGCCAGGTGACCACATACACCATATTCGGCGAAATTTTCCCGTATGGGCAGTGCTAAAAAATCCTCCATCCCCATCTTGGATTCAAATGCTGATCTAGATAACCGCCAAAATCTAATCACAGGTCCGACATTACCTGAACATTTCAAACAAATACGTCTGTAACATTTTACGTAAATCTGCTGACAGATAAATCAACAGTCAACTTGTAGAAAAATAAATGCTATTCGCGTTGGCCGCAGAATTTCAGCCATATCTATGGCTAACGAAAAACTTAAGGCATCTTTCTTTGTCGTAAAGTGTAGCCTGTCCAGAAAAGATTCTTTAAAATATTGCTGGTTTGAAATCCCCGTTATAGAGAATTCGAGGGCATAACCACAATTTTTATCATCCACTATCTCACATTGGAGATTTGCAACTAATTTCCAGTCCCTTCCTCAACGTTGCTGCATAGAAAGAAGTAAAGTAATCGATTACCTGCTGAGTCAGTTGGTGAGAACGAGGTCGATCATCGCCATCGTTATTGCCAGTGTATTGTTGTTCTTGTTGTTGATGATGATGATGAGGAGGAGTTTGTTCACAGTTTGTACTGCCGACGGGTTGTACTGCTGCTGCTGCTGCTGAATGTTCGTCCATCTTTGAATGACCGTATCCACTGTCGCTTGTCGCACATCCATTCAAATTGTCTTTCTGCAGCTTACGTCGACATCGCTCGTACCTGCAATAAATAACGTTCCAGCAGTTTTAGCGTATACTGGACATAATTTTTTTGCGGCCAAGGAAAACATGTAGCCCATATACGTTCAGTCTAAACGTGCATGGCTAGATCGCCTCTGGATTCTGTGGTTATAAAATGTCTTAATCCCGAAACTGGCTGTCAAATTTCAGTGCAAATTCTTTGGTACACTTTGCGTGCAATCAGCTTGAGCGGCAAATGATTCAGAATGCGCCGACGAGGAAGTCTTCTCTAAGCGACTTCAGTATAGTCGAATAAGAGTTTTAATGTGACAGTTGGTTAATGTGCCTGCTCCAGAGTTGTCAGCACTCTCAGTCAATCGCTCGGTCTTTACACGAAAACGTAACAAATGATAAACAATTTGTTGTACCGGCATCCAACTGTTTATGAGTGCAATTTTCGCTCGTGCATGAGAATGACAGTCTCCACTGATGCTTGACCATCCACTCATGTTGTCTACACTGACGACGTGCGACACCAACCACATCACATCCGTTGCTGACAACACGACCGAGTTGCTGAGTCTGGCCAGCTGTAGTTTCTGTGTCGTGTTGGCCAATCAGCGACTTGCAGCGGCCACGACAGACAACGTACGCAAAATACAAGATCAATGGAAAGAAGCGATGAGTTGCAGCTGTGATCTGCATACATCGCTGGTCCGTGAAGAACAATGTTAGGCCTATCATTTTCGTGGGTTGTGTTTGCGAAACAGCATATCTCGTCGTACTCAATACAGTTGTATTTCTCATCGTCAGTGTATTGTGTCAGTAAGTAACGTTTCGGCAAAGTACACGCAGCCAGGTAAGTGACTGGCTACGTGGCTACTGGCTTACGGGCTACGGGCTGATGACTTAGTAGCCATCAGCACGTAAGCTGCTACTCGTTTCCCGTCCCGCTAAGGATAGGAGGCTGAGTTGACCTATAGACACACAGCCACGTACCTGTGTCTCATGGTCTGAGCAGTGAGTGGGTTGGTCTCGTAGTCTCGACAGATGATGAGCCTCAGCTGTCTGGCGATGACAGACGCGAAGCCGTCAGCTATGAACAGTTGATGACGCAGTAACTGCGAACACGTTGGACGATCGGATGCCTCCAGCCGCAAACATTGCTACAACATATAGTACCATGCACACAGGGACGTCGAGAGCTACAGCGGGGCCCGGGGAAACATTCTCGCGGGGCCCCTCAGGGGATAACATTTTTGAATTTTTCTTCTTAAAATGGCGTATTGTGGTGTACTTTGTATTTCTGAGCGACAGCAGGGCCCCAAACGTTGCAAGATCCGGGGTAACTTACCCCCACCCTCTCGACGGGCCTGCAAGCACAACACTCAGCGTTACCGTAGTCGAGCAGGCTGACGTCTAACTACCCGGCCCGTAGGCCTACTTCTTTGACCCACCGTCGACCTAACAGCTTGCCCTCATCAGAACTGATGGCAAACAGTTATTGACCCAACAGCTGCATACCCCGTACGGCCAAATGCGGCCTATTAGGAATTTAGGACGGCCACATAAGGCAACGTTACTGTAGCGCCATAGCAGGGGTGCGTGTTGGCGTGTTGGTGTAAGTTTCAGTCAATCGGAAAACAGTCCTCTCAGAAAATGTTCTTCCAGAAATACAAAATTTGGAGCTAAAAGTTCCCTTTTCAAGACATTTAATGGCCAAATTAAAACTGACCAACCATGCTGGAAAACTGCACTGCTTCCTGTCCCATAACTTCCAGTTCTCCTCGAAACATTTTGAACCCACAAGAACGCTGAGGACTGAAGAGTCAGCACGATGGGCGGCGTACCTGCATGAAGTCGACCATGTGTTTGGAATGTTTGTTGAATCGTTGTTCTAGCGGCTCCAGCACATCCCGTGGACCTACTCGAGGTAGCTGGACGTGCCGGAACAACGGGTTGCTGTGAAAGATCGCCAGATGACGTCTGCTTAGATTCCCTGCATATAATTATACCCACACTGAATAGGCGGCATGTTGGCATAACGGTATATTATAGTGTTTGAATTAAAGATCAAAAGCTCGTGGGTTTTCCTCCCGCTCCGGTCGCTATCACGTCGTTACTACTTAGACGGCTGACTGTCTGTCAGCAGGTAAGTCATCTCAGTATATACACAACACCCAGGTCAACTCAGCCTTCCATCCATCCGGGGCAGATAAATCGAGAACCAGCCTGTCTGGCCGGGGCCAAAGCACGGCGCGTTTACCAGTGTCGGGCGGCAGGTAACACTGATCCCATACGGCAGGTGACGCTCCGCAGCTTTGAGATGGGTTACCATAAAAAGCTATGCATAACCTTTTTAAAGTAATTAAATGTATAACAGGATATAGAGCGTAGCCTACCTAGACATTTAGCGATGTGGTGTAGTTGATCGACGTCCGAATCACCAGGAAACAAAGGTTCACCTGTCAGTAGCTCTGCCGCAAGGCATCCCACTGCCCAGACATCCACCGCCCTGCACAGCACAATGTCTACAGCGGTATCACGATGAACCACTGCGGCTGTTCATCACAGGCCGATGACGCCACGTGACCCCAAAAGCCCCAATTGAAGGGTCAAGGTCGTGACCCAAAAATCTTTGAGGCCCCGTATCTCCGTCACTGTATGGTCATCATTGATCGACCAATGGTAAAGTGCCCACGTTGATTTCAATGGTCACGTGACTGATGAGTCACGTGATCACAAAAGATCAGTAACTCGCAGCCAGACATCCAACCGCCCAGCGTATCTGTCAGTTGGCATCTAAATCCATTCAACAGTTTAAGCAAAGTGACAGAAAAAGACGGACGACAGACAGACAGACCACGGTACGAAGAAATGGGTAGAAATAGGCGGTAGGCCTATCGCTTGCGCTGCAAGAACGGCGATTCCACCGAAAAGGATGAATTCACCAAACGCCCCCATTTTGTGGTTCAAGCTCGTTCAAGGTCATCGATGTTAATACCGCCGGAAAGCTGGCCAGTAGTGCTTGCAACAATCAGCATCAAGTCTGTGCATGTCTCTGAAACAGTTTTCATGCTAAACGAGATAATAGCGGTAAAATTGCGAATTTTAGGGTATACCCCTTTTAGCCGCTCTCGATCGAAAAGTATCCTCTAACGCAACGGCACGAAATTTTGTCACGATAAACTAGCGACTTTACTCTATCATACGGTAACAAGAAGCCCAGTTGTCGCTAGGGAAAACGCGCTATATAACATATACAGTTTCTGTTGCAGTACTGACCTTCAGGGTCATTCAAGGTCAACTATTTTCATGACATTTGAAAGTCAGCATGAGACTTCCTATTAGTAATCAATAGCAACCTAGGTCCTATTTCGCACCGTTTAGCCACAATACATCCGTTATGTAGGCCCCTACACGGACGGACGGACACACGACAACCCGTGCCATAGACGCCTACATCATAGATGTGGCGCGTCAAAAACTCTGAGTCGTTATCTCACCTGGGCTTGGATCGGTACTGGGACGTGACATCAGGACAGACGACAGACGGACAGACGGACGGACAGAAATATGATAGCGTAAAACGGACCTGCCGTAGTTGGTGTCACCCACGAGCAGTTCCGGGGCCCTGTACCAGCGAGTGGCTACATAGTCGGTGTAGATCTCACCGGGTTTAGCAAGCGTCCGAGCGAAGCCAAAGTCACACAGCTTTATGATGCCCGACGCACTGACTAGAATGTTCTCAGGTTTGATGTCACGGTGTATGATCTGTAACGTAAACAAAGGAATGTTGCCGTTCGCTGTTGTTATAGATACCGCTGTTTGACGCCCTCGATCAAGGGGAATCTCATTACCCAGCGGCAAGAAGTTTTGTCCTGACAAAATAGACTTCATGCTATCATAGCCTACGGTGAAACCCGGAGTCTCTATCTCACCTGGGCTTGAAGCGTGGCAAAAGTTTATGGCCATGAGAAATGCCACAGTATGCGCCTGAAAGGCGCCTTTACCAAGACCTGGGGATAACTGACACTAATACAACTACTATTATAATTACTACAACAACTACAACATCTAATGCAATGTCTACAACTATTACAACTCACGTTATGTACGTGGCAGAAGTGTATGGCTTTCAGAACTTGCCACAGTATTCTCCGCACAACGTCCTCATCTAATCCTGAGGATGTCTGGTCCAAGTCATCGAGCACCGTATGGTCGACAAACTCAAATACCAAATAGAGATGCTTCTTGCGACAGAACACTTCGATCAGGTTGACCAAGTTCTCGTAGCGTAGTTGCTGTAACACCAATCACACATCACAAGCTCACAAAACATAAAGAGGTTAAAGGTTGTCTCTTTCATGAGAGACCCATCGCACAGCTACGGAGCGTCACCTGCCATATAAGATTACACAGTCTTACCATGCATAATTTGGGGCTGAAGCCTGCAGTGAACCACCATTTTCAGACAAACACAACATTGAAATCTTGAGCGGGGCTTTGTACACTGTAGCTGTCAGTCAAATCGGGTTTGGTAGCGCCATCGCACGAGAGTGGCCTCTCGCGCGATGCCGCTGCCAAACCAAACTTGATAGACAGCTGCACTGTACGTAGCCCCGCCCTGCAGTTTTCGTTGCTCGCGAGGTTTTGTCGCGCATGTAGTCACCCTCTAACACGACCGTACCTTTAGTAGTCGTATCTCTCTCATAGCAATCTTGTTGACAACGCCATCTTCTTTAGTTTCGAGAAACTTCTTGATGGCGACGAGTTGACCAGTCTGTCGATGACGACATTTCAACACAGTGCCGTAACTGCCCTCGCCAATAACGCCCAAGCTTTCATATTTCTCCATAGTTCTACTGACAAAACACAGACACAAGTAACTAGACTAGCTGTCAAGCCTTGTGCAAGGCTAAGACTATCCGCGGTAGCCACATGCTGCGATATTATAACAATGACGTCAGCGTCGGCCGGCCTTGGTGGCCCTGCCTAGCAGCAGCAGCTATAGGTAGCAGCAAGGCGCTACGTCGTAGTGGTAAAGTATACAAGAATCAGGTCCTGTGACCAATGACGTCGTGACCGGTGGAAGGGAGTCTGGGAGAGGCAGGGAGCAATTAACCCTTCCCTCCCGTAAATTTTATGACGCCGGAAAATTGTCGGAAAATCTTCTTGTCGCAAAACCTGTCGTCGAAAAATGCAAAATTTCAGGCCGAAAAACCCTAATTTGGGGCAAATTTAGAAGTAAAATCCAAATTCTGAGCACCCATAATCTCCACTGTCGGAAATTCACACTGTCTGTCGGTGAAAACTATTGCAACTTCTTGCCAGCCTACGTTTTAGCCCGCGATCGATGCGCTGCCAAAGATGGTTAGGCCTATATCTGTCTTTAAATTTTAGAGTTTTACACGTAGACTCCCCCTTAAACCTAAATCATCAACTTGTACTTACATGTAGGCTCCTAGAGCGAGGCGTACACACGACCTTATGATTGTATAGCGGAGCCTATACTAGGCCTATGCGCCTACAATTAAGTATAGGCCTACTAGTTCTGTCTATAGGCCTATATAAGCTTAGGCCTAACGGTAGTGTTCACTGTATAGGAAGAGTAGCTGTAGGCCTATCGTTGCAGCAGCAGTAGTTTTAAGGCTTACAAACTTGATGCTGCATAGCGGCCTACGCCAGATGTGCAGCAGCAGTAGCTGCTGCTATCTTTCAGCAAGACACCGTTTTTACGAAAAAAACGTTCAGACCGACAATGTTTTTATTAAAACATTTAACAAAATAATAATAACATAGCGAAACACAAATACACTATTTTGTCCAATATGAGCTAAGTATAATTGACCAGTACAAGACCTGTCCATAATACGGTAGAAATGAGCGTTTAAACGTTTATGAAATTAGCGATAGTGACATCTCTATACTAGTTGCGAGCGCTTGCAGAGCGAATGTCTGTCTGCATGCGCCGGTTCGCTAAATTTAGCAACAACACACTCCGCGCAGTTTAAAGCATGACGTTCGAACTTAGGAACTTTTTATGGCATTGGTCGCCCTTCGTGACATTGGAGTGTCGGATAATTTCAAGCACTGTTCGACCGGACGGCTTTGATTACAAGAATCCCAGCTATCGCTAGTGTGGGCGCTACACCGGCTGTACCGGCTATAAAAAGTTCTAGGAAAAATTTTTAAAAAAAACGTTTAAAAACGTTGAATAAAAACGCTGGCCATAATTTGTTCAACCTTATGCGAGTAATGCCTATTGATGCAGGTGCAGTATACCTGAAAATACAGTAGAGACAGAGAGAACTTAATACAATTTCAATTCAACTGCGTGGTCATTTACCATAGCATCAAACTAACCTAATATACTAGTTAAAAAAACTTTTTAGTATATTTGGACTAACTAAACAAAATACATCACTATGAGCTATTAGGCCTATTTTTTTCTGTGGTTCCAAAAGTGCTTCTCGAAGCTGTTGATGGGATTTTCAATGGACGTTTTTTTTAAATAAAAAAACGTTGAAAAAATTTTTAAAAAACGTTTAAAAAACGTAAAAAAGTGGGAAGAATAAAAAACGTAAAAACGTTTTTTACATCTGTCCGAAGTACAGCGTTTGACTTCCGGTGGCAGAAAGATAGCTATTTCCGAGAGTGACAAACAGTCCCATACGCTTCATACGGTGACGCTGCTATGTCGAACGCTACAATCATCTCTAATATACGATACAATTCGGCTTACGTAGGTGATAGCTGCAGGCATAAACATTGCATTTAAAATTGCGGCCAAACCGCTGCAGATAGAGACATGGTTACTGTTGACAGATTATAAGAACTCGTCTTCGCCCTATCTAGCGGTACCGCCGCCAATCTTCTACCACGTACCGTTTAGCCACAATACCAAACGTTTGGCATAGCCGAGTGCGTAATGACTTTTCAAAGACATCCAAGATCGATGATTCTCGTGTCATCTGATAGGGCTTAACCGGCTTACACGACTTCTTATTAGTGATCAATAAGCTAAGCAAATTCTGCCCTATCTCTGAGTCTACGGAGATAGGCTAAGGGTCCTATTTAAAAAAAAATGTTGCTCTTGCATTAGATTGCTAAAGTTCTTGTGCATGCTAAGAGCCATGGTACAGCACTAGTTAACTCTATAATAATGACCTACAATTTAGCCACAATATGCTTTACCGACATTCAAAACAGATCTACGAACGACACACCATACTAAAGACTGGACCAGTCGACCTTAACGCTAATTAGCAAAATCTAAGTTGTAGGGCACGAAATCCGTTGTTAGTTGCCTAAATCCAATATAAGTATTCGTCTCCAATGTGAAACTGTTTCTGAGCTCGAATAATTCGAGTTCAGAAATAGTTGGAGTAATTATAATATTTTGCACAGCACTACGATAAAATATTTGACCTGCGTATTATTTAAGTATTCTATGCATTAGTCGTGTTTGTTTTTGTTCGATTAGTCAATTAAATCGCAGTTAATTATTGCATATTAGTTGTTTTTCTGGCTGAAGTTGTGATTTTTGCATTTTGTGCGTGGTAGTGATTGAATATTAATTTATTCACACATTTACATTTACGGTTTTTGGACGCCGGCCGGTGCGGTAATGGCGTCCGGCCATTTCTGCCAAATAAATCCAGATCCGGCAAAATTTTTTAGCCGGATTTGAGAGTATTGTTGCGCGGCAGGCGGATGTTTTACGTCTAAAATTAGTTTTAAAAAGTCGTGGGATGATGTGATTTTGAATGACTTAATAGTTTTGACACTCAGTCGCATAGGCACATCTCTTGTTGGGGCTCTGGTAAAAAGCGGATGCGCGGATATGCGGAGGTGAAAAAACCGGCCAAGAAAAATTTGTCGTTTATATGCAAAAATCATCTACCGGTATTTTTGTCATTTAACGTTGAAAATGTTTTTATTCTCGATAACAAAAATAAACAAAATCGGACAATTTTTGGATTTCAGTCAACAGGTTTTGTTTATGGTACCATGGTGATTGTCTACATTGAAAGATGAATATTTTTTTCACTTGTTAATTTTTGTCGTTACTTTTTAATATTTATTATTTTCATTTATTAGATGCACAAAAATGCAAATGCCATTTTGCACTAGAGAAGATAATGCAAGTATTATTTTGTGATCTGCATTCTGTTGCTGTGTATTTGTGAAACTCGCCAATATCATATGAAATAGCAGACAATTAAATCAGCCATGTATCGTGGTTCAGTGTTTTTATCAGGCATTTTTCTTGGCTAAACCATGTCCACAAAGATTGGCTGATAAAATTGATCATATGTAAGATGTACTTTACACTTTTTAGTTGTCACGTTCTCTGTGCTTTGCCAACACCAATTTGCTATCAGTTCCATGTGTTCACACGACCTTCACCTTCAGCAGTTTTGGCTTTGCAGTCCCCACAGTCTGGAACTCACTCCTTTCTAGCATTGTCACACTTTCCACGGCCTTTTTAAAATTGACTTTAAAACTTCTAGTAGGCCTACAACCCCCTTTCTTTCCCCCTCTTTCCTAGTGGCTCAGCCAAGTGCCTGAGATTCAGCCACTGTCTGACTTTGTGCACTATAAATATTTTATTTGCTTACTTACTTACTATTTGTTGGTCTGTTTGTGACTGCAGGTTATCTTAATTGGCTCGACAGTATGTCAGACATCAGTGATCTGGACAGGTATCTGTTGTGTTATATTCTCGTTTTTGTTTTATAGCCAGACATTTATGTCAGGATGTATTTGGATTGATTGTACTTTGAATGCCATTGCGAGCATTCTTCAATGCAGCATAAATTATTATTTACTTATTTATTTATTTACTTACTGAGTGTTAATGTACATATACACAATGTTTAGAGAAAATCAGCTGCTTACACTATTTTTTTATATTTCTCTAGAAAATGTGCAGAATTATGGAAAGTAAGCTGTTGGTCTATATGTAGCTCCAAAATCCACTGAGACTTGGTCTTTTGAGGTCAGCTTTTGACCCATTCCATTGTATTCTCACTGGTAGTAGACACATCTCTGCCATATAGGCCCAGGCTGTTTTACAAAACTTTGTGAGAGTTTTCTGTATATTTTCCTGTGATTTTCCAAACTTTTCTTAAAATAAGGAGCATAAGTTTTTTTAACTTTGTAAATTCTTTGCACTGTTTTTTGCAAGTTACATCTTGTTTATTATTTTATGCATGAAGATTTTTGTAACTCAGATAATTTTTTTTACGTTTTCTGAATTTTCAGTTATGCACTATGTAATTAAGTAAGTGAGTGAAAACGTGAATTTACAAAGTGTGTAATGTTAAAATTAATAACATTTATAACCTAAAATTAACACAATTTTAATCTAAATTCAGGCTACTGCTGTGTGTATTTGTAGTTTTAGATTATAAGTGTTGATTGTCGATTTTGAAATTAGCAGCTGTAAGTAGCATTTTAGCTTTCCTGACTGAAAAGACACGATGTGTTATTGTATGCTTTGAAGTGCTAGTGCTGTTGCAATAAATAAGTAAATATTTGTGTTGTAGACAAATTGAGCAGCTGCACAAGTGTGAGATAATCAAGGAAAGTGAAGTCAAGGCTTTGTGTGCCAAGGCGCGGGAAATATTGGCCGAAGAAAGCAACGTACAACGAATAGATTCCCCTGTTACAGTAAGTAACTAGTAATAGTTATAGTAGTAGTAGTAGTCTTTTTAGTTGTAGTAGTTGTTGTAGTACTAGTACACTAGTAGTACCGTAGTAGTAGTTATTGGTGTTATTGTAGTAATATTTGTTGTATTAACTGTTAGTAATTGTAGTATAATGTAGTACCAGGTAGTTTTGAAAGACTCCCTATCATGGTGACTAGTTTTAGTTGTAATTGTAGTACAGTTGACTTTGCTTATATGCACGGCCTTGGGACTGCAAGCTGACTTGCATGTAAACGGAGCATGCATTTAACCGTAGTTAGCTTATAGGACCATTGCAGTTACAATAGACAGTCATCCATGCCACAGGAAACAGTCGCCTCACTCATCTCCTTCACGGACATTAGGCTCAGCATGTAGCAGCTGATAAATGGTCACTTCGGTAGTGTCAGTTTACATGCTGCCCACCCGTCTGCCGTCTTAATCATTCTCATAGACAGCAGGTGGCCTAGCACTATTAATCCGCAGACTGCCATTTGAAGTTCATTATGATGCTGCATGCTGCTGGGGTGGGGAGATGCACTGTAGCCCACATGATGCGTGGTGCTCACTAGCTCTGACTACCCGCATAATTCTGGGGTTTAGACGTCGTCAATGGCATCTCAGTGAGCGTTAAGTTTTTGACTACAGCTTGTCTTATGTGCACTGTCCCAAGTTGCTTATAACCAAAGTAATTCATGGCGCTGGGACCAAAAGAGTGCGTGCTTATGTGAATTGTGCTTATGTGGCTAGTGCTTATAAGCAAAGTTGACTGCCATTCACATAGCATAAAGTCAAATGGGACTAGATGCACGTCGTGCATATAGGCGGAGTGTGCTTATAACCGACGTGCATATAATTGGTGCTGACAGTAGTAGTACTTCACTGTGTCTCAAAAAACATCTGAAACATTTTCGACTAACTTAAAGAAGAATTATCAGATTTTAATAATTTTTTTATATGAATATTCTTGAGAAACTAACCATCAAATAACAGTTTAGTTTCCCACCTCACCCATCGTCTGTTTTTGCATTACCTGAGGAATGCAGAACCAATTAAATATTGCATTTTTGCCCAGTGTGGTATCATTAGTTAATCTAAATAATGCACAAAACACATTTTGTTCACATTTTTGACATATTGGCTGACATTTCATCTAATTGTTTCCTTTTTCAACTGCCTGCAGTAAAATTGCTGGAAATGTCACCCCATTGTGCAAACACAGGCATGGAGACGATTTTTCCATGCATTTACAACAGCATCAATAATATTCTGCTCCAGACTAATCCAGACTTCACCAGTCGCTTCTTGAATTCATAAACAAAACATTTCTCGATGCTGTCTGGTAGACACACTGCGCTGCATGACAGTCAAACCTTGTAATCAACTGGTTGTTGGGGGTCACAGATGTGGATAGATAGAATTTATCAATTGATGTTTTTTCATTCATTTCAACACATATTTTGCTTGGTCATATTTCCCCAGGTAGTGCAGAACACATTGGATGAGGTGGTAACTTAAACAGTTATTTTATAACCAGATTTGTCATGAATATTTGTGGCAAAAATTATTAAAATCTGTTGATTATTTTCAAGCTATGATCGATAATATTAGATATGTTTTTTCATGTTTTTGTATGTTTTATCGCATATAGCACTTGGTCTGCTTTCCCTAGGTAGTGCAGAAGCAGACATTGGATGAGGCGGGAAACTAAATGTGCATTTGATGGCAAGTTGTGTCATGAATCTTCACACTAAAATCATTTGAATCGGATAATTTTTCTCCAAGTTACAATCGAAAATGTTGGGGATGTTTTTTATGACACTGTGTAGTAGCATGTTGTTGTGTTTGTAGTAGCTGTGTGCTGAGGTTGAGGGAATTGTTGGCCAAACAAATCAACATACCCAGTACAATGAATAAACTTTTTTATCACAGTTTCGTATTCATAACAGTAGTAGTAGTAGTAGTAGTATTGATAGTAGTAGTACACAGTGTTCAGAAAAAAAACGCTCATTCATGTTTCCTTTTTTATCTTCATTGAAAATGTTCAGATTTCCATAAAATTTATAGCGAATATCTAGGAGGAAACTAGTATTTCACCAGTAAAAAGTTAAATATTTTCTGCTACTGGTGACATCATGCTGACATCATATTTCCTCGTTTGTAAATTATGGGTTTTACCGTTAAAGACAGACATTTGAAAATGCTTGCGAGTCAGCAAGGGTTATGTAGCCGCAAGTTTGTGCTACATGTTTCTGGACAATGGACAGACAATGAAATATTGATGGAAAAAAACTTTTAAATAAAAGTAATTGATAGCGGGCTAGTGGTCATCCATGCGTTGATCCAGTGACGCAGTGCACATAAGCCTACACCTGCTAGCATCAACAAAGTTGAGGATCTCGGATTCAGCCAAGAAGATAAACCATGGAAACGGCTCACAATGAAAAATTGCATGATGAATTAGCATATTTTTTGGGCCAGTTAACACAATGACCAATTGATGTGTTTTAACATTTCACCAAATGTCTGTCTTCAGCGGTAAAACCCTTAATTTACAAACATGGAAATATGAAATCAGCATGACATCACCAGTAGCAAAGAATTTCTGACTTTTCTATTATCAGAATACTTGTTTCCTAATAAACATTCCCTGAAAATTTTGTGCAAATCTAAGCATTTTCCACAGAGATATAACATGAAACGTTAGTTGGTGTTTTTTTCTGAACACAGTGTAGTTGTAGTTGTGGCTGTAGTAGTAAATATCTTGTCCTACAGGTATGTGGGGACATTCATGGTCAATTCTATGACCTCAAAGAACTTTTCAAGGTCGGCGGTGATGTCCCGGACACAAACTATCTGTTTATGGGAGACTTTGTTGACCGTGGCTTTTACAGCGTCGAAACCTTCTTACTACTACTAGCACTCAAGGTAACTACAACACAGCCGTAATAATAGTTGTATTAGTAGTAGCAGCAGCAGTAGCAACCACCCATGTCAACTCAGCCTAGCCATCCCTCTGTGGGTAGGTGCGATGAGTACTAGTGATAGCTAGGCCCTAAACAGACAGAGCACATGTTGCACTGTTTGCATGGTCTTGCAGTGTAAACGGGTGTCTGAGTGAGGAAAAAGGAAACAAAGATCAGGGCTGTCGACAGGTTGCTATGCTCTCTGTTTGCTTGATTTTGTGGTCTCAGTTCCTCGATTCCATTTATTGCAAGAATAGCTGCGGATCTGGGTCAGGCCTGCAGCAAGTGCGAGCTGCAAATATGGGAAAAAGTGATTTTTTCCAAATGAATGACCCCTCAGCAACATGTAACCTAGCCTGTGTCCCGGCCATGTACGCAACAAGTCTGCATGCAAATTTTTGCCATTGTACATCATGCCATTTTGGAGTGATTCGTAGCTGTAACTCTCATAATTATATAATATGAAACTACGGATGAAACTATAGATGGTGTTCTGTTACACGGATAGTCCAATCTAAGGCATTCGTGAAAGGCTATTGTTGTTGTTGTTATTGTTGTTGTTTGCTATTGCTGTTGTTGTAGTTGAAATAGTATTAGTTGTTGTTGTGTTAGGTTCGCTATCCGGATCGTATAACTCTAATCCGGGGCAACCACGAGAGTAGACAGATCACTCAGGTCTATGGCTTTTATGACGAATGTCTACGCAAGTATGGGTCAATAACTGTCTGGCGCTATTGTACCGAGATATTCGACTACCTCAGCCTTTCAGCTATCATTGACGGCACGGTAAGTAGTAGTTTTAGTAGTAGTAGTAGCAGTAGCAGCACCAGCAGCAGCAGTAGTATGGGTCATTGACTGTCTGATGCTGCTCAGTACTGTATCAAGATATTTTACTACCGCAGCCGTCATTGGTGCCAAGGTAAATAGTAGTCCAAGTAGTCGTGGTAGTAGTAGTCGCATCAGTTGTAGCTGTTGTAGTAGTTTTGTGCAGTAGACAGAAAATGTAATTACATTTCTTGGTCAGAAGTTCAAATTTTAAAGTCACACAAGTTTTACATGGTCAGTGTGATCATTTTCAGCTCAGAGTGTGAAAGGTCTAAAAGCAACCTAAAGATCTAAAAGGTCGCTGCTTGATTCACCTTCCCCAGAGAGATAGAAGGCTGAGTTGACCTTGGCGTTGGTTACAATATGGCACAAGATGGCTTACCTGTTCGAAGACTGTGACCCATCCAAGTAGTAACCACCTAATAGTGACCCAATTAGGAGTTGAACGCATGAGCTCTTGACCTAATCATTATACCACTAAGCATCTAGTTATTTATTCTATGTATATGTATTAGTTATTCTCATTTGTGGGGTATATAAAGCTGCATTTTGGCTGGCCTAACAACCATGAACAAGTTTAGTGCACCACAGATAATTAGATACTCTATGTCGAAGCACGAAAAACAAATTTATTAGTATGTTGCATCAATAC
>Ga0209454_1000830_pt1 | contig 17429 bp, 13 predicted proteins | sample WorMetHERISLAND1_2_FD_187400 | JGI IMG/M metagenome (GOLD analysis project Ga0209454, IMG submission 187400) | Marine gutless worms symbiont microbial communities from Max Planck institute for Marine Microbiology, Germany - Olavius geniculatus... | ecosystem: Host-associated > Annelida >... | reverse complement strand
GTAATATATTGAGTATAATTGAATACTGACTTTAAAATATTACTAAAACACTTTTTACATAATAGTTATAGTTCATAACTGACAAAGTTTCAAACTCTAGCATTACATCTATACAAAGTAATTCCATTTATGATTAGCTGTGTACACTGGACATCAAACAAGTTATGCAGCATGTATCAGGGATGATCTACTGTAAAAGAGAATTGGTTAAAAAGCTTTCGGGTTTCCAATCATTTACAAAACATTTGCTAAATCTTGGTTAATCGTTGAAATTACTACAGTACAGTAATTTACACATTTAATACAAAATCTGAAATACTTGCATTCACACCACAGCATGGCACATAATAAGTGCAGTGCATATCAGAAAAAAAACCGAGAAGTGACTGGACAGGAAACATGATGCACAACAAACATTACTTATGCTATTCCTGTACCTAACTTTTACTCCTTTAATCAAGTAGAACTAAGTTCTTTATATCAAAATTACTACTGGTGTTAGCTTGTTAAGAACCCTGGGCAGCTGTTTTCTCTTCTGAGAAGGTATCATCGGCAGGTGTACTGTCTGCTGCTTTCGACTCTTTTGCTGAATCAACATCTCCAAACGCATCTGGATCAAACGTTGTCTTCTTTTTCTTCTTCTTCTTCAAACTTGGATCAAATATATCCTAGTAAACCAACAAATACCAGTATTTATTACACACATACCCAACTTTCGCTACCAGGCCATTTTCATCAGTTATTCAGATACCAGAATAAAAATGTGGTATACCCTAAAAATCAAAAGTCAATCAAGCTCTTTCCACTGACGCTGTAGGCAAAATAAATTCAAACTCTCAAGTGATATACTGGCATAAAAAGGCAAGAAATGATAACGGTTAAACTGATTCACAAAAAAGCAAACTATGGTTAATGGAACCAAAAGCAAAAGTCATGTGCAACTTTTCATCTAACAGCTAACGTGTTGTCAAACTTTAGCTTGGGCATGGGTATAATTTTCTCTAACGCTCTCTTCTATGCCCACTGTCCAGTACAGATAAATAAATGACCACTGCACAACCAATCAAAATTTCAACAAAGAAAAATCATGTACCCGAGCCCATGCTAATAATAAACATACCAACTTGTTAAAAAAGTTTAGATGATAATGAAAACTATAAAAAAACAACAAGGTTGTTTGCAGTAGTTTTCAGTAACCCTAAATATCAAAAACAACCCAAATATCAAAAACTCTATCCCTAATCTTGACCAAAAACTACCAATAACTTTGTTAGTTTTATGTGCAAATAGTGCCACCAGGTTGAAGGTAAACCTATCAACTTCAGCAGGTGGTGGACAACGGTAAAAAGCGGATGGATCGGTAAATCTGCCAATCTGCGGATGTCGCAACAGAGTTACAGGTAGGGCTAAGGTTAGGTATAGAGTTAAGATTAGAGTTAAGAGTAGGTTTGGGGGGAAGGTGTACTATGCGGAATGTGGAATGCAGAATTACGCAAAGGTGTATTTTGCGACAATGGCAACCGCAACAGCCAACAGTAAAGAACAAAAAGTGGGAAGATTCTTCTGTCCAAACAAGAAGTTTTGGAAAGATGGACGAATATTGTAGTGAGCTGTATAAAGACAAAGACGCTACAAATCCAATGGTTGCAGAGGTAGACAAGAAATTTGAGCTGATGCTCACGAGACGCACGAAAGCCTATAGCAGTTCCGGTTCAGTAATTTCTAGCTGAAAATTGGGGTGTTCACGCTAAGTTAATATACAAATACCAAATTTTCTATCTGGATTGCATAACGATAGTAGTGTGGTGCCACCTTGTGAATGATATAGACATGTGTCGCAGTCCAAAATCTCCAAAAAATCCATAAAACCCCCTATTTGGGCGTTCAAGGTCATTCAAGGTCACTGAATTCGCCGCCAATCAATTACCAGTGTATGACTTCCTATTAGTGATTAATAGTAACCTAGGCCCTATCTAGCACCGTTACTGAGATACAGCGACTTATTGGCCAAAATTTGCAAATTTTGCCCACCCCCTCTCATTTAGCGCCCTCATTCAGGGTGACCCTCTTCGAATTTATGGAAAAGCTTTATGGTTCCTGAAACTAGAGTCTTCCAGGCAGCTGATGGTGAAGATTTGGTGCTCCTAGCTTGCACCGTTTTTGACTGATCCACCCGTGTGACAGACGGATGGACATAATTGCAATGGCTAAGATGCGCTGAAAGCAGTAGCAGCTTTCGTGCATAAAAAGATTGCACTACCCCACAGGTATGGGATGGTCCGAAACTCCATCAGGAGGTGGTATAAGCAATGAGCAAACTAAAGAAAAGAAAGCATCTGGGAACTGATGGCACACCTGGTGAACTTATACAAACATGTGGTGAAGTGATGATAGATCACATACATGCAATCTGCCAGAAAGCTTGGGAAAAAGAAAAAATACCAGAGAAATGGAAAAAGTCACTTATTATAACCATTCCTAAGAAAGGTGATATAAAAGAATGCAGCAATTATAGAACCACATCACTCATGAATCACATGAGCAAAGTCATGATGATGATATTGCTGGAAAAATTGAAGCCACAGTTGGAGCTATCAGAAGAGCAGGCAGGCTTCAAAAAAAACAGAAGCACAATCCAGCAAATACTGACACTGAGATTGATAGCAGAAAAGGCCTTAGAAAAAGAAAACAAGAAATTTGAGCTAATGCTCACGAGACGTGCAAAAGCCTATAGCAGTTCCTGTTCTCAAACTGCCTTGGCCTATCTCCAGCCATTTCGTCGCAATTAACTCTTGAAGTGTGCGGTGCAGCCGAAAATTGTAAAAAAAAACAATTGAACCCATTATTTTTGGAGTTTGGGGTCTTTCAAACTCATCGATGTTGATACGACTAAAAAGTTTGTCACTAGGGTTTGTTGTGATAGGCAGCATATCCATGCCTATTTGCAACAGTTTCACAGTAGATTTGCCAACAACGGCAAAATAACGACTTTTGGAGGGTACTGCTAAACCAGTAGTTGCTTTCGCACGTAGGAAAGTCTACAATAGTTTTGTAGACTTTCAGAAGGCTATCGACACCATGAAGCAGAATGTGATCTGGGCAGTCTTGAGCTCATATGGAGTAGGGCAAAGCTTATCAGAGTACTTCGTCAACTATACGAAGACTCCAAGGCTGCAGTAAAGTCGAACAAAGACATTGGCGAGTGGTTTATGCAGACGCTGGGCACAAAAAAAGGTGACCCATTGTCTCCTTTGATCTTCATAACCTACTTGGAACGATTTATGGACAATGATGTCAACAGTGTTAAAGATCCAGTGTCAATTCATTGAAGGTTTATTGACAATTTGCATTTTGTTGATGATATTGACTTGATAGAGCAAAACTGTGATAGTTTACAGCTAGTAATGAACAATCCGCACGAGGAAGGACGAAGGGCAGGATTAAAGGTCAATATATCAAAAATAGGAATGGGGTTAGGAGATGGTTTAACTAACAAATTACAGCTTAATTAGCGAGTTAATTGTTGCGACATCCGCAGATCCGCACATCCGCAATCCGCTTTTTACCCGTAGCCATCGCGTGAAATAAATGACTAAAAATCAGACAACTTCTTTAGACATACCTCATCCGCCATGATGTTTGCGTCAGACTGATACAGATAATTCCACTTCAAAAAGTTTAATTCTTATCTTAAACACAAGTTTACTCTCCGATTAGATCATGTCACATACTGGTACTCAAATTCCAGTAAATTTTGACTATCCTAATAACAAACAAGGGCCACATAAACAGAGAACCAGCTGTACAAAGAGTACTTAACAGCCGCCTAGAATATTCAATATATCAGATAACGTAACGCAGCGTCTTTAAAACTCTGTCTGAACCAGAACTCTCGAACTCTGTTTGAATTGAGTCTGTGTTCAAATAAAATTAATTAAATTATATGGTTTTTGGCCGACCGTTAACGTCGACACTTTGGTACGACGTGTCGTACGTGTTGACGTGTCGTGTCGTCTGTCGACTGTCGTCGACGTCACATTGTGTAAACCCCCTAATCCGCCGACTTATATAGCCGCCACTGCCGCGCCGTGATTTTGCTAAGCCGTCGCCGCCGCAAAAATCGCGGCTAGCCGAGAAAAATTTGTTAATATCGGTTTGTGTGAAGACCACAAACCGTCGTAGAAATAACGTCCCGTAACGTAACTTTCCCTACAATCAGTCGCACAGTGTTACAAATTATAATGTACACAACACTTAGGCTACTACACACTGCATGATGCGTTGCAAAATATGCCGGTTACGCATTGCATAGATGTAAAAAACGTTAGAGAAATTTTTTTTTAAAGTTAAAAGTCCTCAGAGACGTGGCAGGGAAACTGTTCATAAACGTCGAATAAGAAACTTTAGCCCAAATTTGTCTAACCTCTTGCCTAATATTGTTTTAGGCGCAGTACAGCGGGAACTAGGGAGATAAAAAGAGAGGAAAGAGAGAACTTAAAGTTCTTCATAGAATATTTGGTAAACGTTTTTTTTCAATATAGAAAACGTTCACAAAATGAAAAAAGCCAAGCCGGGATAATTAGCCGCGAAAATGCTAAGCCGGCCGTGAAATTCACGGCTAGCCGGCTTAGGGGCTAGCATTGTGGCTAAACAGTTGGACTTACAGGAAAGTTAGGCCTACTACGCGACAAATCAGCCCATGTGACGGCACTTCGCATGCAAAATTTTAGCAATCCAGTACAATAAAAAGAACATTATAATTTGGGGTTAAACAGTGGTGAGTACGTAAGAAAATATGTGCTTTTTAAGCGATAAGTCGCTGTATCTCAGAAACGGTGAGAGATAAGGCTAACGTTGCTACTGATAAACCGGAAGTCGGACGCTGGCCTTCGGGTATAAGAGGTACCATTGAACCGAATAAATATATATAATATTGAGACACTGGGAGGTACGGTCGGCCCATATGGTGACAGCTATGCTTATGGTCCTGTTTAAGCCCTCGAGTTTAAGCCTGCGTGTGTTCTCGAGTCATTGGAGTTCAGTAGTTTGCTGACGTGACAACACACTTATCTGATCGTTCCAGCCATCAAGCAACACATAAACACGTGCAGGAAAGGGAGGCTCCCTCCAAATAAAACCTGTACTAAGGTTTTTCCATTTTATCTAGTATTAGTTGGCAGCTTTACCGAGTAGCATGCAAACGTGGACTGCAGTAGGCGTAGGCTAAGTAAGACGGAAAAATCATTATTTCAGTTGAGCCAAACCATAGATGTTATAAACATAATTTTAAAACATGTTTTTTTATTTAAAAAAACATGTAAAACATAAGACACATTGAACCACATTCAGCACAAAACATGTTAAAAACAAAAACCTCAACTCTTTGTGAAGACTGAAGACCGGAATGTACTGAATGTTATTAATATATAACCGCGATTATGGTACAGATCGAAAACAGGATTAAACGCAATTTGCCCATGAGAAATGCAACATATTTGTAATTTTGTATGTTCATTTTTAATAAGAACAAAAACGCGTCATTAAAGATAGAACAAAAACATTAAAAAAGCATTTTTAAAATAAAAACATAAAAATAAAAAACATTAAAAAATAAAATAAAACATTAAAACATGTTTTTTAAACATTTTAGCTCCCGGTGTTGTCAACAACGACAGATTAACCATATAGCTATGGTAAATTTTAATCCCGCAAGCGATCGATGGAATCTTCCCCTATAGCCCACTGGCATGCAACGAATCCGCTGTAATAGATCTATGTGCATTTTGTCATAATTCGGTTATAATTTTTTTTTAATTTAGTGCTAAAGAATCTACAAAAATACATCATTTGGGGTCAAAAATCTTACATTTTGGGGCATACCCCTCCCCACATCGCGTATCTGCTCAGAGCCTCGTTTCAACCCCAGCTTTTTAAAACGATTCGATCACTGCACAAACCTTATAATAACTGCCACCATGTACGCATTTAAATACGTAAATAATCGGACAATTGTGCTGGGCAGATGGGGGTCAGGCTAACAATTGAGGGTTCAACTCCCCCACGACAATTCAAACACTGACAATAACATGCAAATCCACCATCTCCGACTCGCTATGCGTATAGCACAGTCACGGTGGACACCGACCAGTGACCAGTTGCCGGTGAGACCAGCACGGCGCCACGTTAAATCCTGTCGGTCAGTCGTTGTCGGTGGCCCTCCCAGCACGTGTGATCGGATTACCCGGTATGAGAACACGACACGGCCGATGTGATGTGCGTCGAGTGCTGGTCGTCGACGCTACGATAAAGGCGACGGCCTCGCATAGCAGCAGCAGTGGATCCCGAGATGCGGTGACGGTCGATGTCACATTAAAATGTCTCCCCACGAAAAATTTGCCCGGAGAGAGATAATCACGGAATATATTGATATGTCTCCCCCTTATTAAAATATCGCCGGTTCCATAAAGAGTCTCCCCATTATAAGACCGCCTCCCAGAAAAGTCTCCCCCGGCCGACAATTCACTGGTAAAAATCCGTCCCGCCATGGCGGCCGCCGGAGGCGGCGGATTTTTGCCGGTAAATTGTCGGCCGGGGAGACTTCTCTAAGGGGCGATCCTATAATGGAGCACCGACTGATGAGAGGGTCAGATAGCGCGGGGTGGGGTGGACCCCGGTCGACAAGCTCTCCGAGCGCCGCAGCTGCTAAAGTGTCTATCGACGTGCCAATAGGTCATCAAACAAACTGTCTTATCGGACTGACCATGAATACCAAACGACCAGTCGCCGGGCCGCACGCGGTCGTTCTGACGGGCACCGTTGATCTCGATGTTGGCGCTGTCAGTCCACTGCGGTCAGCTCAGCTCGTCGTCGAGCTCGTATCTGGCGTCCAGATCTGAAATGAAGAGACTGCCGGCCGGCGCGCCGCTCGCCCGATGACATTCGGATAGCGCAGCCGGCCGGATCACGAGGGACGGCCAGTTCCATTTAGCCGCGGTCCGTCCGTCGTCAGGGCGTTGTGTGGCGCTCGCTGGATGGTGTCGACTTGGCCCGGTAGATCAGGCTAAGCCGAGGTCGTATAGATGGACGCTCGCTCGGTCTGTCAGTCAGTGGGCAGTGGATCAGCGACCCGGCCCGGTGAGGGTGAGAATGGTGAGATGGGTCGACTGATGACGTGGATACGACTGACCGCATTCAACAACTTCATCGACGCCACAGACACACCATCTCTCTCTCTTCTCTCTCTCTCTCTCACTGTCACTGCGGCTGTGAATGTCAGCTCAACAGCGCATAGCTGATACTATCAGATCAACCAAAAATTCATCGCATCAAACACAGTTTTTGTTCTCTCACACAAGGTGCTACTGAAAGTGCAGTATGCAAAGTGCTGCTGCTAAAAGCTATCACAATAGGCCTAATTCGCGTGTTTATGTTACTGCTCGTCGCTGAGTCGCTCCATCTGAATTCCGAACTCTCGTGTATTTCGTCGAATAGCAAAACATATACGGCGACGTAGCCCTAAAATTATTATAAACGGTAAAATATTCGTAGCTTCATAGCCTCATCAAATACTGATCGAGTTTTAAATTATTTCACTGGCGTATATGCGGCAGTAAATTTTCAACACAGGAAACTGAACATTGCGACATCGGTTATACTACTGCCTATGGAAACGTTCATGCCATTTTAGTTTTACTGTGCCATTTTGCTTTAGAATTAGTTGCCCGTACGGGACGGACAGACAGACAGACGGACGGATGGACTGACTAGCAATACTCTTAATGCGGCCTATTGAGAGCCACAGCTAGCGAAGATTCTAACCCTGATCTTTGACCTCTTAAAGTGAAAATTGGCATTCCGACTACTTTTACCTGGGGCAAAGAGATCTTCATAATAGCGTTGTTGCTAGAATGGAAGATCTCCTTGCCTGGGGAAACGTTCGCGTGCGTCAATTTGATAGATTTTTGCGCTGTTTTCAAGTTAAAAGCGGTACACAGGACAGAATTAAGAAAGACAAACAAACAAACAGACAAACTGACAGACAAAACATGTAATGGAGCATATTAAAACAGCCACATAAAAAACATCGTGCAGACAAAATCGGCAAAAGTGGCCTGTCGTCCGTCGCAAATTGAACAGCTCCGAGTGAGTCCGTGTAGTCAGTTGCGTTTAGACACAATGTCATAGCCGTTTGAGACAGCAAGACGACGAAGTGGGGTGGACAGTGGTTTAAATGAATGCGCAGTGAACGTGAACTGGCCGCAGGTCGAAATCGTCGATGCGTTTGCAATGGCGATGTGATGTGAATCATGGCCGAGACGACAGTGAACTCTCCGCCTGCCCTCGCCCTAGTCGGTCGGTCGGTCGGTCATCGGTCGCCGTTATAATGTCATCGTTGTGGCGTTTCGTCTGTCACGGTCACTGGCCGGGTCAAGCCGGCCGCTGACCGCTGCCACCTGCCAAACTGACCACCGCTCGCCGGGCGACTCGCGCTGCAGGCCAAGCGGAATGCCCGCCAAGCGACCACTGACACCGCCAATCCACTGTCGCCGCAATGATACAGTCTATTTGTACAGTCTTTCCGCTCTTGCGGCGCCGTGGCCGACGCCAGTCGCTTTAATTTTCTTCACATATTTGAAGACTCAACCAGAAATCCAGTGCTATTTATAAATGAAAAGTACGTAACGAACACATCAACATTCCTGTGTCAGCATTATGTCACCAAAATAAATTTGGCGTGAAGTGATTGTTGTAAAACATTTAAATTTTGCTATGAAGATTTCGCGTATCTTCAAGCATTTGGCGTTTGTACTTTTCATTAAATCCAAAGACACATTTTGCCGTCTTTGATACTTTGATACCCTAGCGTCGACGTGGACGTCTCGGGGCCCCGGCCGCCACAAAGACGCTCAAACGAAACCTTGCTGTTTTGTCGATCTTGATTCTTCGATCTTCAATCTCCAATTCGATCGTTCTATTTCTGGACGCAACACCAGCCACAGTTTGACGAAATTCACTCCACCGCGTTCCAAAATATTCTACCCGTGCCGTAGGAAAACCCAAATTGGTGTTACCGTGTGTTGACGTTGTTCAGGACAGAGGTAACTGAGCAGATGACGACCTCAGTGTGAGGTCTGCACTCTGCATTTAGTGGCGTCGGACAGTTGTCCTCGCCGCATCTAAATTTTTGGCTGTCGAAAAATTGGCGAGAAATCTTCTTGTTGGCAAATTGTCATCTGAAATGCAAAACCTGGGGCTAAAAACCCCATTTTCGGTAAATTTAAGGGCAAAATCGAACTTTTGAGTACCCATAATCTCCACTGTCAAAACTTCGCAACTGTCTGTCAGAAAATTGTCGGAAAATTGCAAGTTTCTGCTTTTTTAACCCACGATGCCACAGTTTGCGGCCACTAGGCGAAACAAAAAATAATATCTATGAAGCAGTGCTATTAGAGAGGACGACGAAAAGTTTGAACAGTAGAATTGCGACTTAAGTCGGTCGGACGGGTCGGTTGAGGGTGGTGAGTGAGAGAGGCAGGCTTAGTGGCCGGTATGAAGTGACAGTCCGGATGACACGGTTCACGCTCCAGTATCGTCCAGCCGCTGCAGCCTGCCTCGTCCAGTCGACAGCCGGTGGTGACGTCACGGTGCATGTGACGTCACGTCGGCGCTCGCCGCGTCCTTAATTATCTCTGGTTCCGCCGGTCGAGGCCACCTGCGGCCGGGGCATGCACGGGGCAAGGCTGTCCGGACATAATCTCCTCTGGACAAAAACTTTTTTTTGGAACAGAATCCCTCCCATATCTACCGCCGGGGTAGAACAAAGCACCGAGTAGAAAGAATCCTATCAAAGAATCCTGTCCATCAGTTTAGTAAAGAGTGGTTTCCCCTTCTCCAATCTGATCTGGAGAGAAGGTACCGACGTACCGTCCTCCCTCGACGCTAGAGGGATGGGGTTCTGTCCAACGGAGGTTATGGTCGGGGAGGATTCGGTTATACTTTCCGGGCAGGACTCCGCGGTCAGTCGGTCGGAACGACGAATACGCTCGACAATTCCTCGATTGCTTAATCGAACCCGGCGCCCGGCTGGTCGACTTGGTCAGTGGTCAGTGGTCAGTGGGGTGAGGGTGGTGGCGACCTGCAGTGCTGACGGCGGCAGGCAATTTCAGGGCCGGCTGCTCTCGCCGGTCAGCCGATCATCGACGCGTTATCGAATACGTAGATTTGTCTTTCTGTGTGTCTCTCTCGGTCCGATTGACCAGATAAATACTCATCAGGTCCGACGAAACTTCAAAACGCACACCCGGCTTTACGACATGGATTCCAGAGGGATTTGAGAATATTCTCAGTTCAGATCATACTGCAATAAAAAAACATCCAGCAGATAACGAGAGATCTGCAAGTTTAACTTGCGAATGATCTCGATTCACTGACTTAAAATCTATAATGTCTCTTGTTACTTGTTAGACAACTTTACTTCATTCAGAGCGAAAAATTTTTTTAAACTTTATTTGTAATTGTTCATGTATTGTGCAAACCTCCAAGCAGCTTAGCCGAATGACATCGTGAGTCGTGACGAACTCGTATACAAAGCTCAGATGATTCTCATAAGACAATAGTAAATTGTAAATAATAAATAGTATGTAAATAGTAAATTCATACATACGATCTCCGCTTACAGATGTGCATCGATTGTATACGCTATCGTGCAAAATCGTATGATTTTTATATATACGAGATCTTCTCGTAATTTTTTTTCACAATTTTTATAAAACGCACTAACTTGTATAATGGTATATAATCCTAACATACTTCTTGCTGCGACGTAAATGCTTAAAACAAAGCTAACGAAAGTAATCAAAGTATACAATCTTCTCAATGAAATGGGTGCTGAGATACGATATTATATTGTTACTTCCGCCAGTGGAAAAAACGTCACATCCACTAATTTGCCTTCTTAATCTATACTGACTGCTACAGTGTCAGCGACAACCGTGACGCAAATTGCCAGTATTGATCCGACAGCGTGTTCTACCAATTGTCGCCCTATAACGTAGTCAAGCTTGCTGCAGGATGCGGCGACTATAGTCGTATAATAGGCCAAATCTGTAGTTTGTTTAGTATGCGGAGCGAGTGCGTCGCGTGCCGATTGGCCTGTCATCCGATTGCCGAGCCGTTTGTCATTGCATTCATATCGATGGCGATGCTGCGGCTGCTGCTGCTGCTGTCTCTGCAGTCGCTGCCGATGACTACGCAGCTATTTCATTATCATCTTCATGTCTTTACGATTCCGACAACATCGAGGCGTCTGATTGGCTGATCGTTGTTGGAGGAAAAGCAGAAATGTTTACTTTCTTCATGGCTCGTTGAGTTGAATTGTTTTTCCATGAATATCATTTCCAATCTGACAAAACCGAGTGATCATCTGCTACTGGAAAAAATTGCTGATTAATGCTTCCCGGCATATGCGAAATAAGAAACAGAAACAAAACTATTTGTTTCGGTTTTGTTCCGTGTGTGTGGATGTCTAAAAACAGAAATTAAACCACTTTCAAATTATGCTAAATGTCCGCACATACGAAATAATATAGCAAGTGTTTCGAAGCTTATACTAGAGACTAACTTTCGTGTAGTGAGTCTAGTAACATTTCTGTTCATGTTTCATGGAAAACCGAATCTTTTTACGTTTAAAGAAAAAACTTTTCACACGATTTCTATAGTTATCGCAACGTTAATTTTTTTAGTATAGTTCGTAGTATTAATTTTAACCAGGCTCATATGATTTAGTGCATGTCGTAAATATTTTTCATAATTCCGTTCAGTATTTTTTGTTTCAGCAGTCATACAGGAAAAGCCGAAAAAGTGCAATCTGTTTTATTACCCATCCAAAAACGTCTTTGCATGTATCATTTTTATTAAATGACATCATCACTCAGCAGTACTTTGTTTGCCAATGTAAACAAGTTCTGCTTTATGCGAATAAATTGTAATTTCATCACGATCGTTCACATAAAGATGCACGCTGTTTAATTCGCAATCTGCGTATGGAAAAACACTGGGGTTCTGAAAAAATTATGAAAATGTTTTCGAATGGATAAGCACATTTATACTCTGGATTACTAATATAGCAGATCTGTTAATGTTTTTTCCAGAAAGAAAAAATATCTAGTGTTTTGCAGTTGATACGGCGTTATATTGACGTAGTTGAAAAGAGAGTCTCTTTTTGGCCACCCGGTCGAGGCCTATTTGCTGCATGTCCGTCAGACGCTGTTTCAATGGCGTGGATAAAGCATTTTCACATCAGTATTTGTTTTAAAAACCGACAGATATCATAAAGGTTGCATCAGTATTCATGAAACGAAAACAACAAACTACAAAGTTTTAACGTATATAAATTTTATATATTTCAAGTCGTGAAACAAAACAGAAAAAAACACATAAGAAAGTGTTCGATTAGCTGCATTCATGATAGGCGGGTCCAGGAGTTGAAGTTGGGGGGGCAAGGTCGAGCGCCGAAGGCGCAAGCCGAGTCGAGGCGCCGAAAGCGCCAAGGGGGGTGGGGTGTGGGGAGGAGGTGTCCCCCTCCCCACAGACTGAGGGTTCTGGGGAGGGGACAGTGCCTCCTCCCCAGAATTTTTTTTTGAGATTTTGGGTCAAAATGGCGTATTCTCGTCGATTTTAGGTGTTAAATTTTGTTTTTTAATGACCAAAACAGTATAGAAATACACCTGGAATACAAGGACGGCCATGTAGATTGACTTGCATGCGACAAAGAGCGTTACTCAAGGGTGTCTATCTCTCTAAGTCATTGGAGCAAGTTTCCCCCTAACTAAAGGTGAGGCGCCGCAGGCGTCGACGGGGTGGGGAATAGGGAGAGGGTATCCCCCTTCCTAGCCGACTAGAGGTCTAGGGGAGCGTCGTGAGCTCCCCAAGCGGGGTCCGGGACACAGCCCCGGCGAAAAACGAATTCTGTGCGTTTTAAGCATCACAGAACACTTCTGCTTGCAAGATATTATAAATATATCAAAAATGCAGAACAACAATAATAATTAACTTCCCCCTTAATTTCCCAAAAAACCTCTCTTTTATTTTTTCTTCGAACATTTGCATGGTGTAGACGAACCTGAAGTTATTTTATTGTTTGTTTTTACGCGCGAAAAGCAGCTACTGCTTTCAGCGCGTCTTAGCCATCGCAATTCTGTCCGTTTGTCCGTCCGTCTGTCCGTCCGTCACACAAGTGGATCAGTCAAAAACGTGCAAGCTAGGATCACCAAATCTTCACCGTCGGCTGCCTAGAAGACTCTAGTTTCAGGAACCGTAAAGCTTTTTTTATAAATTCGAAAGGGGTCACCCCGAACAAGGGTGCTAAATGAAAGGGGGTGGGTAAAATTTGCGATTTTGGGGCAATATGTCGCCGTATCTCAGTAACGGTGCGAGATAGGGCGTAGGTTACTATTAATCACTAATAGGAAGTCGTACACTGGCTTTCGATTGGCGCCAAATTCAATGACCTTGATTGACCTTGAACGCCAAAATAGAGGATTTTATGGATTTTTTTGGTGATTTCGGGCTGCGAGACACATTTCAAGAGCGAATTGTGCCGAAACCACTCGAGATAAACATGGACATGCTGCATATGAAATTTTCAGCATTAAACATAGATTTTAACGGTCCAAGTTTCGATTTTCTAGATTTAAGGAAACTTGCACACGAGGGCATCAAAGATCGGTACCTCCGTAAAAGTTGTTATTTTACCGTTGTTGTCCAGTAACTGCTGCGCGTCTTGTGAGCATTAGCTCAAATTTCTTGTTTGCTTACTCTTACATAAGCGTAGCCAGAAATTGGAGTTACAAAAGGCGAACTAGCCCCAAGCGCCAAAAATTGAGGCCGAAAGCCGAGAACGAAGGTGAACTTCTTGGGTAGCGGCCAGTCGCCGGTGCGCAGCCCCGGAAGCATACGCTTTTTGGGGCATGAAACCCCCTAAAATGCATATATTGAGTATAAATTTTATTAGTTTTACTGCACAAATTTTTATAATGCGTTGCATATGCAAGGCAAAAAAGAGCGACTTAGGCATCTTGAGGGCATGGCTCTTTGCCCCCCTCCTTCCTAAATCCGCCCATGGCTGCATCAGTTCAGTTTATTAACATTCGCCATGATATTTAGCACGCATATTATCAGTTTGATTGTCGGACGCTATTCGTGTCCAGTCGCTTGGCAACGGTTGCTAATGACAACGGTGGCATGTAAGGTCGGTAGCGATGACCGCCGTTAAGCAGTGCGTTAGTTTGCACGATGCTGCCAGCACTACCAGTGGATGACTTCGTCTCACTGTTGGATGACCCGCTGATGTCTACGGCCGGTGCCCTGGGCGTCGCAGGCGCTGAGGGAGCTACGGCCAACGGTGACGGGAAGACGGTCATGGTCGGGGGTCGGACGATGGCGGCGGCGGCGGCGGCAGCGGCGACTGCTGCGGGGTTGAGACCGAGGGCGGCCGGTTGTAGACGTGATATCAGACTGTTGTAGAGCGAGTAGATGGACTTTTCGCCGGCCGCGAGCAGTCCGTAGGCTGCGGCAGCAGGAAACGCGGCGGCGGGTGTGTTGCTACTGGTGGATGTGAGTCGGGACAGTAACGGAGCACGGCGTAGAGCCATCGACGCCGTCAGATAGTCCACGTCCGACATTCGCTCCTTCACTTCAGGTCCTCCTGCACCACCATACGGCACGCAATGGCACATGTCAACTTTATTTACTGCAGGCAAAAGGCTAAAAAGAACATATAGTCTATAGGCTTGAAATTGGACTGTACTCAGTCAAAGCAAACAGGCCTACGCAATACAACAGAAATATAGCACTGTTAGTACTTTACAATGTTGTTTTTTATTATTATGTCTTTGGCCTTCAGTATTATGCATCGGATATATAACCTGGAGAACGAATCAGTTTGGTAAACAAATATTGTTCTTCTTCTTTGTTACTCTTATCATCACCAATTTATCATCATCAATAAGTATCCGAAAGCAAGCCACTGGCGTCTATTTTGTCATAGTTTATTTTTGTCTTGTATTCTTTATTATATAAAATATTATCAATAATACTATACAACATTCGTTTAATTCCAGCGTGGACAGACCGCTACGAAGATTACAATAATTACGCCAGTATTAACAGTGTGTAGGTTACAGGGTCACGGTGAAAGGCAGTAGAATAAAATATGCAGTTAAAAAATCTAACAAATAATAAAATGAAATACAAAGTATAATAAAATAAGTGTCGTAAATGAAAATGCTAATAAATGTCTTTAAAAAGCATCCTGGATAAAAGCTTTTATCATCTGTTTTAACATGCAACGTTAGCTCATGCCGTCTTTGCCTTAGGTTGTAGTCATGCGCGTTATCTATAAAAGTCATAAAGGTCTGTGACTCATTGGTGACAGACAAACTAGATTGGGCCAGAACTAACCGCGGGTTTGTCCTGCAGCAGCGGCTGCCGCACAGAGCTGAGCCTTGATGACTTCGTCCATGTCTGAGTCAGCGGCACAGAACGCAGACGAGCGTGCCAGTGAGGGTAGCGACGGCGACTGCGGCACTGGTGGCGACGTGCTGGCCGTCTGTTGGACGACTGCTGAGAACGGGGCCATGTGCTGATGTAGCAGGGACTCAATGTTGTCTCGACACGGCATGTTGAAGAACAGCGGCGCCGGGCCACCAGCAATGCCATCCCTGTACATCACGTAGTACCGTTGAAGAGTCACTGGTCAGGTATAACTTAATGCTTACATAAATCAAACGCGTGACCGGAAGCGCTTTACAATCTCTGAAGTGGCAGCTGATTGGCATGAGCTAATGATACCACAGCGCACTATGCGGCCATCCATTGCCCGCGCAAGCAGATATTGGACCAGCGTTCTGCAGCTAGCAGACATACTATTATTCCAATCAGCCACATCAAGCCTTCACCCCGTAGCCTGTAAGCTACGTATTACTCATTTCCCATCCCGCAGAGGGTAGGAGGCTAAGTTGACCTGAGCACAGTAGGTTAAATACCAATCCGCTATTCAGTTATGTCGGACAACTGCGTTTGGTCATAAACGTATTTATAGTTAATTTTCAGCACAATTATTACAAAATGCAGTTTCCAGTGTCATGAAATGACGATAGGGCACTATAGAGCACTCGTCGGAAACTGCGCATTTTTAAAGACTTTCAATGACGTTCTTACTTCTCCGCCATTCGAAACGTGAAACGCGGTGCGATCTACTTCTTATGTCTTGTCTAAGTTATTTTTTGTGAATACAGTATTTCAGTGTCAGTTAAATTTTTAATACCTTTCTCTACAATCTACATGTTTTTTTCATTGTTTTTTACTGTTGTTTTTCATCGGTTTCCAGTTCTGCAGAGTTTAGTATCGCGGTTGTCTTTCATTAAGCTAGCGGATAACGGACTGAGTGACCAGTGGTCAAGCTGATCGGTGACCGCTGGTCAAGTGCTGACCGTGTCCAATGTCAATTTCCCTGACCGCCGGCCGGCGCGTCTTATCGAAAGCAATTAATCGCTTTGTGCACGTCAAGCAGCGGTTTCACGGCTGATCTGCTAAGCACTTGATCAGTCTGGCTCTGCAGAGGCAAGGTTAACGCACACATAGTAAAAGACCCGCAAACTATAAAAACAACCAAACTTTATCATACTGCCTAGAGTTTTATTGCGAACGTTTTTGTTTAATTTAATAAAATGGCTAATTATACCTTATATGCAACAGAATACACTAATCACACCTTACTCAGAACGTCAAGTGAACAGCTCGTTGTTTGAATGCTAAACGAAATATATAATAATAATTATTACTGCTTTAATCACCATTGTGGTGTAATAGCACAACAATGGACCTTTCAGCGCCTAGGTTTTACTGCCGTTGCTGCGCTACATAAATTGACGATTTGCTTACTTACTTTCTTTACAGTATTCCATCTCGCACGCACTTCAGTAAGTCTATATAAAAGTCTGTGCGTGCACACAGCTGCAAACACTCTTTGAATATTTCGCATATTTTTTTGTTTTCCGCTCGTTTGTCTTTGCTGAATTAATGTAAAATGTATTCTAATTGTATGCATACATCCATACTTAACGTGATTAAAATAAAACTCGAAAACTGGACGAAAAGTAGGCAGACGAATGGCGCAATCTACTTTCGACCTTACACAGCGAAATGGCAATATAAAAGCTATCGGTAGAAGGACTGAACGAAATATGAGTGGCAGCAATCCCATGGCGGTGCGATTGACTGCAACGCTTAGATGGATGCGAGGCGTCTTTGTGATGACGCGCGCACGCCTAGTGGTGTATTTCGTTCACTATCGGTCGACGACACGGCAATAAATATAACCCACAGCTCACCGAATCGTCCGAGAATTGTTTCACTCAGCGCCCACGGGG
>Ga0209454_1000829_pt1 | contig 17438 bp, 9 predicted proteins | sample WorMetHERISLAND1_2_FD_187400 | JGI IMG/M metagenome (GOLD analysis project Ga0209454, IMG submission 187400) | Marine gutless worms symbiont microbial communities from Max Planck institute for Marine Microbiology, Germany - Olavius geniculatus... | ecosystem: Host-associated > Annelida >... | reverse complement strand
GTGCAGTCATTATTATTATTATTATTATTATTATTATTATTATTACTATTATACTCCCGATAATGAAGATCTTGAAAGTTGAAAACAAAAGCTAAAAATCAAGTTCTTGGAATAGCACTAGTCTAATTCGGTAGGAAATGTATTATTATTATATATTATATTTATAAAACTGTTTCAAAAATAAGTCCATCAGCAATCGAAATAACACACAGTATACTTCTGTTTATTTAGGCTGAGAAGGACTGGGGAGCTCTGTCCATTCCCAAAAATCATACAGAGAAAGGAGCGCCATGATGCCGCCACATTTATCAGTCTCCAATAACTGAGATAACAAGAATGAAACTAATCTGGCAGAAAATGGCATCGCTCATTTCTTTACCCAGGTGACAGCAGCATTCTGCAATTGCATGTTATGATTGGGGGTTAGACCTGGGATTCAAGGGATGCCCATCTAACATGATGTGTCAATGGACCCAACAAATGGCATCCAAATCTGTCGACTGGTTTCAGCAGTGTGCATGAATGTGACAGACGACATAAAGACCACGCTAGAAAAAAGTACATAGGAATAAATAAAATCACAAAAGCCGATCCATCTAAAACCAAAAGAATGTTTACTTAACCAATCACAGACACACAATATTTCGCACCTGTCCAATCCAGCAGGCAACGAACGCAGGATCCAACGACTGAGCCACTTTGAATGCACCGTGGGCCAACTTTTATACACAAACATAAACACAAATGTGATAACCAGTGGCGTCGTGGGTTAAAAAAGTAGGTAGGGCAAAAGGTTGCAATTTTTGGATGGACAGCTGCAAATTTCCGACAAGGAAAATTCTGCATGTTAAATACCTTAATTTTGCCCCTACATTTTCCCAGTACAAGGTTTTCAGTCCACATTTAGCATTTTGGGGCAAAAATTTTTTAGACAAAAAGATATTCCGATAGTTTTTTGACAGCCAAAAATTTAGAGTAGACAACTGCCATGATGCTACTAGTGATAACAAACACACACTCGCACACACACACAAATGTATCAAATATATCATCGTGCTCAGTACAAAAAAACACCCACTTTCGTTTACTTCTATACCTCACTGAAAATAGCCTAACTTCACACAAAAAAAATTTAAGTTGCAACGTATAAGATAAGTTAAGTATTCTGTTGTTACGAACTACATTTCGTGATGGACAGATGGCAGACATAACGTACCAAAGGGGCGCAAAAACCAAACTGTGGGACCAGACTTTTCAGTTCTTTTTTCAAAATATGAAGTCAGTTCGGTTTTGGACGGCTTGGTAGTGTAGCAATAGAACGTTGGGCTTGTGATTGCGAGGTCAGGAATTTGACTCCTGGTCGATCAACTTCAAGCGATTACTACTTGGATTTGTGACCGGCTGCGACAAGTCAGCCATCTCGGTACATAACCAACACCCAGATCAACTCAGCCTTTCATCCTTCTGGGGCAGACAGATCGATTACCGGCCTGTATGGCTGGAGTTAAAGCAAGGCACATTCACAAGTGTCGGTGCTGTAACACTGTGTGATCTCATATTACACGTGATGTTCCGTAGCTTTGAGACCCTTAGAAAAATTGAAAACTGTAACTTTCATCCGACTGTACGCAGCTCTACAGACCTCGATGTGATCGTTGAGCAGATAAATCAGTCCGAGGTTTGTCCATGCAGGCGCATTCTGTGACCGACACACAACACAACTGTATTCAGTGGTTAAAAATTAAATATGGACTACCCGTGTTTAGTTAAACTTTGGTCCAAGTACAAACCTTAGCATTCAGCTTCAGGTTTTGGTCAGCGAATAACCTGAGCAAAAAAATTCAGTTGGTGTGGATAGATTTAATAGACCAATGCAATCTATATATCTTCACATGCTTGGTGCATAGCAGTAGTTGTAGTAGTAGTAGTATTAGTAGTATACGTACGTTTGAGTCCGCGTGAATGGATTTGATGAAGCAATGTTGGGAGAATGCAAAGTCTCCAACAGCTAAAACATACATTCATACAAATACACTGTGCTTCACAAATGTAGTACACTATGCTAATATCACAAGAAATGTTTTAGCTTGTAACCAATCTAATGTATACTCTGTGCACATTATCCGCCAATGCCAAAAGCCATAAAAGCCGTTCGACCTGTCTACTCAATAACCCAGGCATTCAACAAAATAAGAAGTAAAACCTCAAAAACTTTGGGGTCATGACTCAGACCGTTTGCTGTCACATAACGTCAATAGTCACGTGACCATTGGACTCACAATTTGGGGGGTCATTATAGGCGGTCCATTGTGATCATGTGTTTATCTAGCTTGGTATGGACTGGAGATATGGAGCCTTAAAAACTTTTGGGGTAACGTGACATCATCAGTCACGTGGTAATTCGATCTGCCATTCCTGATTATCCCACTCTAGAACCAAACCGAAACTGGATCGAATGACTGCTTGCCAAGACATGGCCATATGAAGTTCTTCCAAGAAGGCTCTTCCAGGAACTAAGGTCGGTCGCCAGTCGTCAGTCGTCAGTCGGTGTGTCATCAATGTTCATTACAGTGACGTCATATACTCCTCTTTGCTACGTTAGGAATACAGCTGTGACGAGTAATAAATCTGTCAGTTCTCAACAAATTTTCATAAGTCTTTCACCAGCACACCACAAAACATTTGCAGTAAAACTGTCGTTAAAGACACCACCACAACAAAGATGCACTGATACACTACCGTGTGAAAGACGACTGCTGTAAACTAGCTTGTTTTGCGCGCAGTGAGCCATAGCCTTGCAAAGATGTGGACTACCGGTGGAGTGAAATCCACTGGTAAATAAAACAATGCACGATTAACAGTACTCGACAATGACTATGATTACTACTACTATGACTATGACCACTAATACAACTACTAGTATTACTAGTACTGCTAGTACTACTAATACAACTACTATTACTACTACTAGTACTACCAGTGTGTGCGGAGAGGATGCCGAGTGCATTCCAGTGAGCATGGTTGCCAGGAGCAAGTTTCACCGCCTGCCTCAGAGCTTCCATACACTGACCAGCAACGACCTTGACCCAACGACCTTCAACGACCTTGAGCATCTGATAGTAGCAGACGCCGAGATCATGCCACAGGGACGACACGGTCGGCTGCTGCTGCAGTGCCATGCCATAACAGCTAACACAGACAGATATACAAACAGACACACAGGTAACACAAGCTCAAGACATGTGCCAGCAGCTAGCACACATACAGACAGACAGACAGACACGTAGCTGACACCCCTAAGTCGACCACTTAGGCGAATCTGTGGCCAAAGCCGAGATGTAATGCACTCTTATTCAACAGACATAATTATCTAGGCTTTTGCCATATGGAGTGTAACAAGTTACATAACATACATTGGCCTCTACTCATATTGCTTGCCAAAGCTTCACAGAGATTCCTATAACCTTTGGCTTTACGAGGATGCACAATGGGCCCGCCTGGTGGTTTAAATGCTAGATGCTGCCTTTGGGTGGCGTCTACCTGAAGGTAAAATAAGGTAAGGTAAGATGGCTCAAGCCATGCCTTAATAGACGGACACATGTGGTCATGGCTGTGGCTGTTGCTAATACTACTACTCCCACAACTACAACCACTACTACTACTATTACTACTACAACTCACCGAGTGCCTAGAGATAAGAGCTCTCTCTTGTGCAGCTGAACCGTTTCCCTCTCATTGGCTGATGAGCAGTCTTTACTTACTAGTTCACGTGGAACACTCATCCTGGAACAACCACCAGCCACTCACACCATAAACAAAACGTTGCTGTTGGGGCCTGCTGGTTCTACTACATCTATATACCGAGCTGAGATGGTAGCAATCAGTGTCGCATTACAGAAAGTTGTTGAACTCCAGGAAAGGTCTTTAGTACCCAAGGAGGCTAACATGAATCTGTATACTGACTCTAGATCTGCTATCCAAAAGCTTGCAAAGGAAATTGTGCACCACGGACTTTCACTGGTTGAGCAAATAGCAGCAAATGGTAACGCACAACTGACGTTTCAGTGGATCCCTGGTCACTGCGGGATAAAGGGAAACATGCGGGCTGACAGTATTGAGAAGGATGCTTCCACATCACCACAGACAGCAGCACCAGTGGACTTAAGCACTGCTAAAACAGTTATCCATCATCACTGTGCCCGCAAATGGAGTAGGATGGCCAAACCAGCAGTACCCCATGCCACATATGTGAACAGAGATCAAGAAAAGAACTTTACACATTACAAAGGACTCTGCTTTCACGCCTCCGTACAGGAGGACATACATCATGGTACCGCAACAGAATAACGAGAAACCAAGACCAGCCTGAACCGACCACATGTCAGTGATGTAGTCAGGCAGAGGAAATGCTGGTACACTTAATGACTGAATGTCCGGTATTGGAAGATGCACTCAACCACCATTTTGATGAAGATGATCCCATCACTTTTCTGTTCAATGAATCCAAAGTAGCACTCAGTTACCGAGGCCGATCGCATATGATCCTTGATCAAGCACCAGAAGAAAACAACAACAACAGCAAGATCTAAACTATCAAAGCCTCATGCAACACTAAGGCTGTCCAGTGTCCATGGTAACCACTGTGGCATGATTCAATATTTATGGCAATAACGTCAGCATCAGCTAATAGCTATCGGCATAGCTGGGCCTGCCTAGCAGCAGCCAGTAGCAGCAAGGCCATTTGTTGCAATGGTGAAGTATCCGAAAATCTAGTCCTGTTACCTTGACCTTTCAATTATGACCCTGAAATTCAATAGCTTTCTTGTGGTTGTCAAGGTAGATGTTTGTACAAAATTTCATCAAGCTAACTGCAGCAGTTCATGAGTTATTGGTTATTGTGCTAACAGAGAAATAAACGAACAAGGTGACAATGACAATAACAATACTGTCGTCACAACTTCAAATGGTAATAAGCACAAAAGTAATTTGGCAAAATGACAAACTACTAATCGGGTCAGGGCAGCAAGAAGGGTCATGTCAGGGGTCAGGTCAGAGGTCAGGGGTCAGGTCATCATGGTCCAGCTGCTTTTAGTCATAGACGCCAGTGCTACCAACTCCCTCCATTGTTCTCTGTAAATGTTGCACAGTGTCATTCTCTTCGAGATGTTTTCCCAACAAAAACTACTGATGTAAAAAAACATACTGCCAATTAAAAAGAAACTTGGGAAGATCGTAGAGACATCATAGGAAAATCCAAGCCCCAAATTTCTGAACACAAGATCAAGGCAAAAACAGTCTGTAGACTTGCTAAGTGCAGCAGCCAACAACTGCATAAAATACAAAAAAACTGATGAAAACAGTCACTATATACATTATATACTTGTTATAGCAATCACCAAGGCATTACACACACAGAATAAAGAAGAAAGCAAATAAATAGATAAATAAGTAAACTGACGGAAGCAGTTGATGTGGGACGCAGTGAATAAGCGTGAAGCAATCGCCGAGACATTTCCAGACACAAGACAAATCAGCTCTCAGTCTGGCTGCCCTGAACACACACACACACAGTAGGTCAAAACAGCCTTCCATCCCTCCGCGGTAAGTAAATCGAGTACCGGCCTATCTGGCTGGGGTTAAGGCGGGATGCGTTCACCTCTGTCGGGTGGCAGGTAACACTGTGTGATCCCATATGACAAGTGACGCTCCGTAGCTCTGAGATGGGTTCGCTCATTAGGAGCTATATGCGACCTTTAACCTTTCTTTAATAGTAGTAGTAACAGTAGTAGTAATAGTAGCTGTAGTACTAGCAGCAGCATCATGCAGTTAGCACAACTAGTGCACAAAAACATGAGTTTAAAAACAGAATCTGGCTTCAATACTTAATGAATATGGTGAGTCAAATCAAAAAAGCTCGTGTTTGATTCATCCTGCTGAGTCAATTCACCAAACGGATTGTTTCGAACTAATTCAAATTGACTTTAAGCAGTAGCAGCAGCAGCAGCAGTAATAGTAGTAGTAATAGTGTTGTAGTTACCTGGTGAAGCTGCTGATAGCCTGCTGAAGGTTTAGTAGTGCCCGAGCGTGTAGGAAGTCTGCCATGTTACTGCGAGCTAAATACAGCTCTGCCTCTCCCACGCCTGTCAACACAGACATACACTTTCTATTATTACTTCTGGTGGCATAGCCTAGTGGTAACATCGTTGGTCACATCAACGAAGTAACTGCATGTTGAGACAGGTTAGCATGGGAATGAATGATTGTTTGCAGGTATACTATCTTCGCATTCAAACAAGCCACCCAAGCCAACTCAGCCTGGCCATCCCTCAGTGGGTAGGCAAAATGAGTAATGGCAATGGTTATGGCCACCGCTGGGAAAGAAATGGCGAGTTCTGCTTAACATTAAGCCCTGTTACCAGGACTGCTGGCATACTGACCCAGTTGGTTAAAGACGCTGGTTGTTAATAGAGCCGGCCATCTGACTGACTCGGGTTGCCACTAAGGGGATGAGCATGCAACCATGCAAACGATCTAGTGCTGTCGATGCAAAATTCTCTACTTCTTCTTCAACATCACAGACCTTACATCAAAACGCCAATACTCAGTGTTTTCTGTCTGTCAGAGGTTGTTCCAGACAACTAAGCTCTATTCTGCCACATCAATGCATCACTCAGACAACCACCTCATGGAAACGTAAACCAGGTCACCGACACAACAACCAGCTGGAGCAAATCCATTAGAGATTCTGACAGTTCGTCAGCTGATCTATGGCACAGAGCCATCAAGCATGGACACTAAATGATGCCACAACTCAGGCTGACTATGTATAGATGATAAAACAAACAAAGGTCATTTGGAAGGAAAGAAGGAATAAGTTAGCCCCATATGGGACAGCGTTTGACTGCCCTGTATGGCGTACTGGTTTCACAATGTTGCATACAACCATGAGCAAGTTGCAATTGCTGGCGTGTGCTCAGGTCAACTTAGCATGAACAATGGGAAAAAACTGATGGAAGAAATCAATGCACATACATGTATACTAGTGTATAGCAACTGCCAAGACACGTCCAGACACGGGATATGCCGTACACTTACGGTATATGGGGTGAGGGCCTAGTGTGATACGTCTGCTAGCTGCAAACTGTGGGTCCAATTGTTCGCTGACACAGGCGATAAATGGCTGCATAGTGTGCTATGGTATATCATTAGTTCATGCCAATCAGCTGCCACTTTTGGAGAAGTGTGCCCATCTGATTGGCATGACTCATGTAAGAAGTGCTATAGCAAGTTACCGAACCTTTACCTTTACCTTTGAAATTTGCAGTCATGGGACACAAAAAGTGAGCCAAATATCACAAATCCAGCACAACAAAATTGGTACGATGATTGATTACCTTGCAATGCTGGCACATAGTCAGCTGATTGCAAGAGTATAGCGTTGTAAAGTTCCACGGCTTCTGAGTACTGACCCAGCTTCTGTTTAATGCTTCCAATCCTAATGCAACAACAACAAATATGACAGCAGCAGGTTTCAAATGCTGGACTTAACAAGTGTAGCAAACTGTCAGAAAATAAATAAGCAAATGCATACGTACTGGTACTGGCAATAAAGGCTAGCTGGCTCATAGTCAAGAGCTTTGGTGTACGCTTTCATAGCCGTTGTGTAACTTCCACGAGCTTTGTAAGCATCTCCCAAGCACTCCCAGCAACGACTGCAATATAGCAGCAGTAAAATACTGTTATGTCAAATAAATAGAATACAGAAACAGATGGTTATGGGAAAGCTAAAAGCTTGAGACAAGAAAAACTGAATGAAAAAAAAATAACATATATAAAAGCGGAAAAAACAAATAATGAAAAAAAACGTAAGCAAGTCCATCAGACATCACACTCCGGCAATATATTGCCCCATGCAATAGCATGGCACAGTAAAAATTTTAAGCAGTCATGTCTGGACTATCCCTAGAAATATGCATGCCAAATCTGAGATCCAAAGCTTTAACCATTTTGGATATACACTGTGTCTCAAAAAAACATCCCCAATATTTTCGACTGTAACTTGAAAACCAATTATCAGATTTTGATAATTTTTGGTATGAATATTCTTGACACAACTTGCCATCAAATGACCATTCAATTTCACACCTCACCCAACGTTTGTTTCTGCACTACCTGAGAAAAACACAACCAGCAAAATATTACTTTTTTATCCAATGCAATATGATTGCTCAATTAACATAACACGTATAAACAAATTTAGTTCACATTTCTGACATTTTGGCTGACGTTTCATCCAGTTGTCTATTTTTCAACTGCTTGCAGTAAAATTGCTGGCCCACTATGTGAACACAGGCAAAGAGACACTTTCTCCATTCATTGACAGCAGTATCGATGAAGTTCTGCTCCAGACCAATCTAGGCTGTACCAGTCACTTCTTGACTTCACAAACGTTCCTAAACTTTATCTGGTAGACGCACTGCTGCATGACAGTCAAAACATGTAATAGACCGACTGTTGGGGCCCACAGATTAGCATAGATGGAATTTATCGACGTTTTTTCATTCACTTTAACATGTATTATGCAAGGTCTGATTTCCCCAGATAGTGCAAAAGCAGACGTTGGGTGAGGTGAAAACTAAAACACTTATTTAATAGGCAGTTGTGTTAAAATATTTCTGCCAAAAATTATTAAAAGCTCCTAATCTTTCTTCAAGTTACAATCGATAATGTCGGGGATGTTTTCTCCAGGTTTTCTGTTTATTTCAACACATATTTCGTTTGATCTGATTTCCCTAGGTAGTGCAGAAGCATACATTAAGTGAGGTGAAAAACTGAACAGTCACTTGATGGCAAGTTGTGTCAGGAATACGCATACCAAAAATTATCGAAATCTGATAATTCTTTTTGAGACACAGTGTATTAGCATTTAACCTCTGCTGTGCACAAACAGACACACACATCAGATAAAAACGTAATCTCTGCCATTCATTCTGATCACTTAGCAGAGATATTATCTCCAGCGATGTCGTGGACGAAAAAAGTAGGCAGGGCATGATGCTGCAATTTTCCAACAGACAAAGCAAATTTCTGACAGAATTCCGACAGGCAGCTGCAAATTTCTGACGAGAGAGATTATAAGTTTCAAAACTTTCAGTTCTGTACCTAAATTTTCACAAAAATAAGGGGGTTTCAGCCCCAAATTTTGTTTCGTAGACAAAAATTTTCGAACAAAAAGATTTTCCAACAATTTTCTGACAGTCCGAAATTTAAATGAAAAAGCAATTGGCTCCTGGCTCCCCGGCCAATGTGCCATGGGTTATCTCTGCCAAGTGAACAGAGTGAATGGTGAAGATTAGCATACCCATAAGTGGGGTCTTGTTGTAACGCCGCTTGCAGAGCCGTGATAGCTGCCGTGACATCATTGTTCTTCAGGTGACACAGGCCCAGCTGTAGCCAAGCCCACTTGTTGCTGTCACAGCCAATCAGCACTCAGTACGGTAATTACCCAGCCATAACCACGCCCATCCGCTGAGTCACAGCCAATCAACAGTCAGGTCAACCATAGCCGCACCACAACAAGCACTGCTGATGAGCTTTCTGGTGGTATCAACACGATGAGCTTCAACAACGTTGAACCCCCAAAATAAGGAGGTGTTGGTAAATTTTCCCAGGTGGAGGCTGCGACGCACAAATCAAGAACAGTTTGCACCAATATCACTGGAAATAAACAAACTGCATATGAAATTTGTGGCATTAATCATATATTTTAACAGTCTGATTTTCAACTCCATAAGGTCAAGGAGTCTTCTATGTTGAGTGATTTAAGGCATTAGGCCCTACGACACTACAGGTGAAAACTGAAAATTTACCTGGAGGCACACTTATTGCCGATAACAGACTGAAGACAGTCTAATGCTGCATCCTAGAAACATACAGAAAAACAAAGTTCACCATGTCTCAAAAAACTGTACCAATTTTATTTTTTGAACTAGAAAGCAGTCATATCCCGCAGGTACCTCCGCCAAGGCAAAGCTATTCGCCAGGTAGCATCACCATCTTCGTTTTGCCAGCGGTTCCCTTATACCCCCTTTAACGCAATGGTAACGAAAATTTCAAAGTGATCCAGAATCCAGGATTCCTGCCGCATCACGCCCAAAATTGAATCACTGGTAGTTTATGCCATGCCCGACATACCTTCAAAATTTCAGAAAGATCCATCCATAACTTTTCGAGTTATCTTGCTGACTCACAGACAGACAGACAGACAAACAAACAAACAAACAAACAAAAACCGGCAAAAACATTACCTCCTTGGTGGAGGTAATAACTCTGCAAAACACTGGCCTATTTTAATAATTTTGGGCAAGCAACATCACGAAGAAACTTGGCGTGCATGACTATAGTTTTGTCTACCTCAGTACTGTTGCTACACTACCTTGTGAAATGCAGTCTTAGTTTGGCTGTTTAAAACAATCAATTCATACTGGGTAACGCATCTGCAACCGTTCGCATGCAAGAAGAGTTAACAGCAATGAAATAACAACTTCAAAAGAAATGCCCATCTTTGACTACCTCATTCGTAGGAAATCCTTTTACCCAGCAGCGAAAAATTAAGTCACAAGAAACTAGAGACTCTACGCTAGCATATGGGGAAACCTGCAGTCTCTATCTCACCCGAGCTTGAATCGGTACTAGGACATGACAAACATACAGACGGACAGAGAAATGGACAGTAACAAACCTTTTCACTGAGCTTCATCAGAACCTGAACTAAGCCCTTTCCAGCATCTGGACTTTGTCTATCCAGCTCAAACGCTTTCTCATAGCACCGCTTTGCCTTCCTGTAATACATACATACACACACATCTAGCAGTAGCAGCAGCAGCAGCAGTAGTATTTGTGCAATAAAGCGCATAATGGCCTGATGTCAGGAAAAACTCTAAGCTCACTAAAAAAGAATGGGTTCAAAGCCAGCACTTTCAAGGCAATGGTCAAAACCAAGGCCATGACAAATGGTCTTCAAGGACAAGGTCAACGCCAGGCAAGTGGCCTTCACGGCCAAGGCCATTAAGTAAGTAAGTGAGTAATATACTGCGGGTTAATTTTATTCAAGCCAAAATGAATGTTTCAGTGGGTATAAACAAATACCATAAAACTCACTACACAGAACAAATTTATTATAAGTGACTAGAGGGCAAGGCCAGTGGATATGACGCTAAAGCCAAAACAAAAACCACAACCATGAAACAAATGCCAAAACCTCGATTTTGGTCCTCTAGCTGTCCCCAAAATCGAGGACAGTCCTTGAGTACCACATCCCTACATTGCAGCCAAATTCTATGTAACCCAAACAATATGGCAATGATACACTAATGCTGCATTATACAACTTACGATGTCGTCGCACACGGTAAAAGCTCTTCTTTGAAGTCACAAATGTTTCTTACCGTAAATCTTTGGCAATTTGCTCGTAGTATCTGCCAAGGTAGACAAAAGTGTCACTGAAATGCGGATCCAACTTTGCCGCCTGCAAAATTACACGTCAGAAAAAAATAAGATTAGCCGAGAACAAAGATTAAACATCACAAATTTGAGGTAACAACAGTAATTTATATGCAGTTTGTCTTGATCTATTACCAGTGATTTTGCTGCACTTCACTCTTTGAAAAATGTGTTGCAGCCAAAAATCACGAAAAATTCACTAAAACCCCCCATTTTGCAAGTACAATGTCGTTCAAGGTCATACAGAAAAGTTTACAGCGGTAAAATAACGATTCTGTAGAAGGTACATCTAACCCAGTGGCACTCAATTCTGTACCAAAAAAAACAGAAACTCTATGCTATCATACAGTTAAAACCTGAAATCTCTCTCACCTTGGGTTTGGTTTGGTACTACGAGGTGACAGACAGACAAAGAAAGGAATAGACAAGAGAGAATTATGTTAGCCAGTATGCACAAATTGCTACTACACACAAAAATTGCTACTGCTCTATTAAACTACTGTATTCACGACAACTGCTCATTAAAAGCACACTTATTACTGACCTGCATCAGATGTCATAAGCTAGCTGATCAACCATATTCTTCCATGACTACTACCACCACAAGTACTACTACAAACCTGTATAAGATGTCGTAAGCAAGCATCTCTCAGATCAGAGTTATTCCCGTCACCAACCAGCAGCCGTAGCAGCCCAATACAACCGAGGTAGTAATGGGCCGATGGACAAGTTTCATCCAGGTACAAGACGCGACTAAAACTATACATGAAACACGCATCACAATAAAGTTGTGCAAGTCTCTTCAGATAGTCTCATCATCAACCATTACTACTTGATTTACCTGGGTTGGTCGTCAAAGGTTAAAGGTTGCATACAGCTCTTTGTGGAAAACCCATTTCAGAGCTAGCTAGCTGAAACTTGATTTACCTATTTGCAAGAGATAAAAAGGCCAAGTTGACCTTGACGTTGGTTATATATGCGGATGGTTAAATTACCTGTCCACAGCAGTCAGCTGTCCAAGTAGTAAGTTAGTAACCTCTTGATGGCGACACAACCGACAGTTGAAACCACAACCTCTCAATCAGTAAGTCCAACACCCTACCGTTGAGCCACCAAGCCACATGAATAAAAAAGCAGAACCAATGAAAAGTGGATTACACAGATTATGTAACGGATCACAAAGATCAACTCAGGTTTCTATCCTTCTGAGGTAAATAAATTGACTGGGGTTGAAGCAGGGCATGTTCACTTGTGTCTGGTTGGCTCCAAAGATGGGTTCCCCGATTTAACAGTTATACACGCCTTTTAACCTTTAAACCTCTAATAGGTATGGGGTCCACGAGGCAACAAGACAAAAATCGTGGCCTTGGTCTCAAACAGATCTGGCTTTGGCCTTGGCCTAAAAAACCACTATGACTCTAGTCACTTGTAATGTATGTGCTATGTAAAATAAGTTTTTGGTATTTGTATGATATATCCACTGGAACGATGAAACTATGTTTGTGTGAGCATTTTTATGGTTCAATATTGTTTGGCTTTTGATGTGCTGCATAAAATTGAAGACCATTTGTCTGGTCTGGCCTCAGCCTTGGCCATGAAGATCACTAGCCTTGGCCTTCAGAATGCTGGCCTTGAACCCATCAGTGTAAATACCTTGTCTCAGCATCCGTGAGTTGATTCTGATGAAAACTGCAGCATCCCTTGAGCAGCAAACTGTTCACCATTTCTCCCATCTGCTCCAATATGTTGTCTACCTCCTAAAACATACATAACATAGTAATGGTGGTAGTAATAGTAGTAAAAAAAACGTAAAGTCCTTCTCGAGCCTTACGGCCCATAGGGCGGCGCTGATCTCCATTTCCTAAGGCCCTCAGCCAGGCACCAGTTTTTGCACTGCGAGACCACGGATACGGGGCCAATGTATCACGTGGTATGCCTGTTTACGTCCCAGCGGTGAAGCCAATACCAAATTATACTGCTTAGTGACAGAGGCACATGTGTGTGAACAACTTGCCTAAGGTCGTTACCCGGCAACGTCCCAATGCGGAGTCGAACCTGTGCCTCTGAGTTACCTCAGGATTACAAGTCCGACACGTTACCGTTAGACTACCGAGCCACACGAGTAGTAGCAGTAGTAGTAGTAGTAGTAAACTGTCCATCATGTATGCTGTCTATTTCCTACAGCAATATTGTCTTTGAAAAAGTAAAAACAGAATGCAAATGTATAGGCTGCATTCATATAAACACGAGTACGAGTCCGGCACTGTACGGGTTCCTGTATACGAGTTCCGGCAAACAAGAGTTCGCATGTATTTCAACGGCGGCTGTTCACATACATACGAGTATGGCTTACCTGCAAATTTCACTCGTACGAGTAGTTTCTGTGCAGGTCGTGTTTTTATCCAACTCGTATAAAGTAAACTACTCGCAAATAGCATTAATATAATTTATAAATACTGTGGCGTATATTTGACGTCAGAACTGACATCATCGTAAAATTGTGCATCATTAGAGATGTGCGGTTTGTAAAAATAGTAACTTTGTAGTGGAAGATTGTTGTTTTAATGGCAAAGCATTTCCTCGATTCGATTTCACTGCGAATTTTCAATATGACCGACATGCGTTAAGTTGTGTGCTTGTACAAGTGACCGTGAACGTTCCACTCGTACGAGTAAAGCTTATATGGGCTATAAATGGAAACCCGGACTCGTACTCGTACTCGTGTCTGTGTGAACGCAGCCTTAGTGTTTCAATTTATTTGAAAAGCTTTCAAGCACTTGCCATGCAATCATCCTCTTTGCAGCACTCTCTAGCCAGAGTTAAACCTAATACAGCAGAAGTCAACTGAATAGCCAGCTCTATTAACAGCGAGCAACTTTAACCGACTGGGTTAGTATGCCAACAGTGCTGGCAATAAGGTCTACTGTTATGCAGAACTTGCTGTTCCTTTCCTAGCATTGGCCTTACCAGTGCCACCGCCAGTACTCATTTTGCTTAAACACGGAAGGATGGCCAGGCTGAGTTGGCTGTAATCATTGCCAGTACAGAAATGACCAACTTACCATCCGAGCAATGTCAAACTGGCGAAGTTTCATATTTAACTGAGCTCTGACGACACTCATCTCTGCTTCGCATATCCACTGTGAACCTTTCAGCTGTCAATAAAAACACCAAAAAACACATAACTAGAAATTTGGGCCAGCGGCCAAGGTGAGGTCACCCGACAGACAATTTAAGAGGTTTAAAGTCAGCTTCTAAAACGGCACCTGGTGAACGCTGTCGCAGTAGCCTACGCTGAATGCACATTGTTGATTTTTACGCCCGAGAGCTAGCATAGTTATAGCATGTATTAGCTACTGTAATTCTGTCTGTCTTGGTGTCTGTCACGTCCCAGTACCATTCCAAGACCAAGTGAGATAGAAACTTTGGGTTTTAACCAAATGATAGCTTAAAATCTCTAATATTTCGTGACAAAATTTCATGTCGCTGGGTGAAGAATGAAGGGGGCCCCCACAAGTGAAAAGGCGAAAGAGGGGTACTCCCCTTAAAAAGACATTATTCTACCACTATTGGCTCGTCTAACATGAAAATGGTTGCAGATAGGCACAGACATGCTGCTTATCATAACAAGCACTGGCAATGAGCTTCTTAGGAATGTCAACATCAATGACCTTGAATGACCTTGAACCCCTAAAATAGTGGGTTTTAATGAATTTTTCACAACTTCAGACTGTGACACACATTTCAAGAGTGAATTGCGCCAAAATGGCTGGAGATAGACCAAGACAACCTCAGGGCAAAATTTTCAGCATTGAATGTAGATTTTATCAGTCTAAGTCTGGACCCTCTAGGTTCAAGAAGGCCTGCGCACACGAGTGTCAAAGAGGGGTACCCCTCTACAAAGTGGTTATTTATCCACTGTTTGCTTGTCTAGCGTGAAAATGGTTGCAGGTAGGCACAGACATGCTGCTTATCATAACAAGCGCTGGCAATGAGCTTCTTAGAAATGTCAACATCGATGACCTCGAATGACCTTGAACTCTAAACAGGGGTTTTTAGTGATTTTTTGGCGATTTTTCGCTGCAAAAGAGTGAATCATGACGAAATGGATGGAGATAGACCAAGATTACCTGCAAACAGGAACTGCTATAGACTCTCGTGCATCTCATTAGCATTAGCTCAGATTTCTTGCGAGTGCATAAACATGAGACAACTAAACTTGTTTGTTAGTGGATCAAAGTTCACCAAATATTTTCTGTACAACGTGGCCTAATAAGCTAACTTTCCTGCACTCCAACCTTAAATACATCTGTTGTGTTGTCTGAGCAGCCCAACTTTTCACATTATTCCAGGTAAGATGCTGAGTACTATTGGGGAGGCAAGAGGGAAGATTTTCATAGCTCCAGTTATCACCAGATGAAAAACCATCAGATTGTAGCACAGTACTCCTGAACTATGGCCTAATTCAAAAGAAACCATCTTGAAACTTTTCCTAATATTTTCCTATGTTATATCTTCCTACATTCTTGGAAAGTCAACAACTATTCTGTATTCCGTGCACTGCATCACTTAATCTTAAAATAAATTTATGCACATATCTGTTCACATGCAGTAAGTAAATAAACAAAGAGATATATGCAATAATAACAAGAGCCAACATTTTGAGCACTACTGGCAATGAAATATGACATATTATTACTAAAAGCAATAAATAAGTATGCAGGAGACCTGGGAGATGGTGCTAAGAGCCATCTGCCAGTCTTTAGGCTCATGGCTTGTCACTAAAGCCTTCACGTGACTGAGTTGTAATAAATCCTTCACTTTCTCACGCTTGCCATAGAAACAACTACTACCAAACTGGCTTTCTAACAGCTTCATGCCTACACAACAACAACAACTACAACTCCTGCAAACAACTATTACAAGCAACAACAACACTAACCGCCCAACATCTTCATACTGTTTCAAGGCTGATTTTCTGAAAATGCCAAATGCAATGAGTTGGGCGGTATAAACCGGCAAAAGCTTGATTGAAACTGGCACAGTCTGAAAGGTACCTAAAAGTGATTATTCTACGAATTTTCATATCACAAGTAAATTAACATGCAACATTTGTACCAAATTGTAACATTTCAGAAGCAACATTACTGCTGCTGCTATTACGATTACTACTAATACTAACAAACACGAACCATTAACAACTGCCGAGGTGACAGCTTCACGCTGATGCAGTGACAGCAGACAGAGAGAGTAGTAGAGCCAAGCACTGGGAGAATCAGACACCATAACCAGGCCTAAAACAGACAAACAAAGTCCTGTTTTATAAGCACCAATTTGCCTATCTGATTAATATTACAGGCTAAAATTAATCAACAGTTTTAATAAACCAGTGTTTTTCAACCTTTTTGCTACCGTGGAACCCTACACAAGCGTGAAGGTCACTTACGGAACCCCCATGCGTTGATTTGTGAGTCCAGCAACGTATGCAAGGATGAAGCTATAAGCAGTGTTTGAATTGTGAAAAATTAGCTGGAGGGTTAAACTTTTCAATGGTCAGAGACCGAACAGAATTGTGATGTAAATTGTATGTATACAGTATATAGCTGACCCTTCTGTACATAATTTGACAGTGAGTTAGGAGAGTTGAGAAAACAGTTGGGGGGTTCAGCTCCCCAACCCCCCCCAGTAATACAAGCAATGGCTATATGGTGTCTACGGACTCATTTTCCTAGCACGGCACTAAGGGCAGAGCCGTCATCGAAGATGACAAAGCAGACAAAGATGGCCAATATGAAATTTGACCGCATTAGTAGGCAGCAGTATGTTACTGTATTTAACCAAACACGATGGGCGAAGCGATCGTCGACAGCCGCTTAGCCCCGCCACCAACCCAGAAAATTCATCATGTGGGTGCCCTCGAAAAAAGACAGGCCTACG
>Ga0209454_1000828_pt1 | contig 17443 bp, 14 predicted proteins | sample WorMetHERISLAND1_2_FD_187400 | JGI IMG/M metagenome (GOLD analysis project Ga0209454, IMG submission 187400) | Marine gutless worms symbiont microbial communities from Max Planck institute for Marine Microbiology, Germany - Olavius geniculatus... | ecosystem: Host-associated > Annelida >... | reverse complement strand
CTTTTTTGCCACGGACACGCCGGGCGCCAAAGTAGGATTCATCCACCTCAACCTCACCCGATAAGGGCGAGGAGGCGTCACGAATTCGAGCGATTCGGGTCCGTAGTTCGAACAACAACTGATTGATCGTCGGGCGGCTGACATCACTCAGCTCGGCGATTTTCGAGGCCGGTAAATCGTGCGCAAAAGAGCGGATAATCACGCTGAATTTCGCTTCCGAAAGGTGTGAACGCCTGAAATACCTATTTTTCCCTTGCATAACATAACCTTAGCATGCTCTCGCAGTGGCTAAAGTTATCTAGACCCTATCAAGTTACCGCATGGCTTGTCATCTCGATCGCAGGCTGTCATCCCGAGCGGAGCGAGGGATCTTCAGAACCATATCCACACCTTGATCTTGCCTTATAGACAAGGATTTCTCGCTACGCTCGAAATGACAATAAAAGGTCAAAGCGAATAGCCAATAGTCCGTCAATCGTCTATTGATGGGTATAGCCGCTTGAGCTTGATGCGAGTATCCTCATGATGAATGCCTGAAATTTTGCTTCAATTTACATCAGTAGTTTACTGCTGGACTACTAGTAGGTCATTTCAGAAAATTTTGCCGGTTGTCATTTCGAGCGCAGCGAGAAATCCTGTGCGCCGAGAGTCTTTGCCGAGTCGGAAGATCCCTCGCTGCGCTTCGGGATGACAGCGGTTGGTTTTACCGCAAAATTTGATGAAATGGGGTACTAGATTCCATTGATTATACTGCCGCATGGTGTAATTTGAGTTTTTGAGTTTCCCCTTCATCCTCGCCCTCTCATGAAGGGAGAGGGAGTGAAATGCGCGGATTGTACCGTGTCGCAATATACAAGATCCTCCTTACCAACGTCGGATATAGGAGGAAAGGCAGGTCGGAGTGGTTTGGGACTCCAATTCCCGAATGCCCACGATCTCGGTCCCCGGTCCTTTTTCGACCGCTCCTTGGGGCGCGCCGGCAAACCCCTCCAAGGAATGGCCGCACCAGCCGACCTTCGGTCCGGCCTGTAGGCTCAGATAAAGGATACCCTTGTGCAGGAGATCGCGCACCTGATCCCAGCGGTCCGAGTTCCGCAGAGAACCCAGGGAGGGATTGGTGGTCGCGATCATATGCAGCATACCAATGATCGGGGGATCGACCGCATAGGTAGTGTAGAGGGGGTTGTGATCGGCATGCAATCCGTAGCGCAACGAGCCGTCACCGGGGACCATCTCGGTACGGATGACGATCTCCCGGTTGATCCGAACAAACAGGTCCGCGTTATGCGGTCCCTGCAACAGCGCCTGTTGGCGGAAATACTGCTTGACCTGGGCATGGATCGGCCGGCTTGGGCTGTGGATGGTGCGTACACAGTAGCTGCCCGTGGTCGCGTCCGGCAGACGATGGAGCAGGATGTAGCCGAAATTGACCCGCTTCACCCCGGCAGCACGGAAGTTCTCTATCCACCGCTCCAGCTCGCGGTGATAGTCCGCAAGGTCCTGTCCAAAGGGCATGTAGGCATGGGGGATGGAGAACTGGGCTTCGTCACGATTGGCGGTCTTCAGGATCAAACGGTCGGCAGGACCGCCGGACCACCAGGTCGCCAGGCGTTGCTCATAGCTCTCCACATCGACCAGGTCACTGACAATATGCAGCTTGCCGGCGCGTGTCAGGCGGTGGGCCGCCCCGGTCACGATGCGCGCGAGCACCGCCTCTCCCCCGACTCCACCATCGCGAAAGCCCAGGTTCTGATCGGGGCTGGGAACAAAGGGCGGATTGGCGAGGATGATGTCGAAACGCGTATCGGCCACTACATCGTACAGATCGCCCTCTATGAAACGGATGTTGCGAATCCCGTTCAACTGGGCGTTGAAACGGGCAAAACGGACCGCCCGTGGGTTGATATCGACGCCGGTCACCTGACCGGCATAGCGGCTACTCACCAACGCCTGGACCCCGGAACCGGTACCCAGATCAAGCAAGCGATCCACGGGGTAACGGGGAGCGGTGCAGACGAGTCCGAGGCTGTCCAGGCCGATATACATCACCGGATCTTCGTCGATCCGGTCGTCCCGCAGCAGCATGTAACGGTGGTCTGTCGCAAGGTAGAGTCCCTCGACCGGGTAGATATCCACGCAAGCGCCGGCCCGTTTGTCGCGAGCGGCAATGATGCCGAGTCGAATCAGCGTCTCCAGCCCGCGGGTACCGAAAAGTTCCTCGAGCCGCTCGCGGGGGAGAGCGGTGCGGAGCAGGAAGAGGCGGATGAGATCCGCAAGGTCGGTTCGGGGCAGATGAAAGCGTCCGTAATAGTGCATCCAGGTCGCCTTGATCTGCTGCGGCGATTCGACACCGAGCGCCGTCCGGATCGCCTCTTCCGTATATCCCGCACGGTCGAATACGGCCCGAATCTCCTCCAATAGGCTACCGATATGAAAGTGTGGTTCGGCAAACGGGGCCAGAGTCCGCTCGCCCCCTTTACGCACGGGCAATCGGTCGTCCGCGGGAGGCAGGGGAGCGTGGTAGCGCGGCTCTAATCCAAACCTGCGAAGTTGCTGTAACCCTTGGCTGATCTGCCGTGTCCATGCGGACGGGGTGGTTTGCTGTTCTCGGCGGAGCGATTCCAGCCGGTCGCCGGAAGAACAATTGAGCAGGGTCATCAGCAGTCGGACCTCCTGCATGGAGCAGGCCAGGGGCTCTTGTCTTCCGCGCACATCCACCAGCTGAGAGTACCCCAGAGGGTCGAGCAGCAGGATGGTGTCCCTGGCGAGTCGGGTGTGGAAGGGTCCGCTAAACGGATTGTCGGGAAAGAGCAGACTGGTCTCTTTGTATCTGCCCCCGGTTGCGGCGAGTCCGCGTAGCTCCTCCAATGACCAGGCAGCGCCCTCCGGCTCGCCGAAGAAAAGCGCGCGATCCAGTTGTCGCATCAGATCGGTGACCGCGGGCTGACCCGCGTCGAGTCCATGGGGCAGGGGCGGCTCCTCCATAGACCGCAGATGTGCCTCGTAACCGAGCATGGTCTTTCCCGGTTTGGTGATTCGGTAGTCTTCCAGCAGGAGCATGTCGATATCGGTGGCAAGAAAGGTCTCGATGGCCTCCGCAGGGGTCTCTACAATGGGCTGACCGGCCAGGTTGAAGCTGGTGTTGAGGATCACCGGCGGGTCGCCGCGCAGGGTCGCGATCTTGTGGCACAGGCTGTGAAGCCAGGGGTTTTCCTGCGCGGTGACGGTCTGAATCCGGCTACTGCCATCGACGTGGGTGACGGACGGAATCCGGGCCCGATATTCGGGATGGACGGCGGCGATCAGCAGCATGAAGGGGGAGGAGATTTCCTGCTCGAAAACCTCCGAGACAGCCTCTTGGGGGATGACTGGAGCAAAGGGACGAAAGGGTTCTCGGAACTTGACCCGCGCATTGAGGATGTCCCGCATCTTTTCAAAGGTAGGATCGGCCAGGATCGAGCGGTGCCCGAGGGCACGCGGACCATATTCCGAACCCCCTTGGAAGCGGGCGATGATGTGCCCCTGGGCCAGTGCCTGGGCGATTTTTTCAACGCTGTCGGAGGCACCGAGGTGCTTGACCTCGATGCGGTCGGTGAAGACTTTCAGGGCGTTATGGATCTCTTCTTCGCTGTAACTGTGTCCCAGGGTTGCGCTCCGCAGTCGTTTTCTTTGCGGGCGCTTTTCACCTGTGGCATAGGCCCAGAGGGCACAGCCGGCGGCAATGCCGGCATCCCCGGCGGCGGGAAAGGTGAAGACCTCTTCAAGTTGTAGCTGTTGTTGCAGTCGATAATTGGCTACCGCGTTGAGCGCCACGCCGCCGGCGAGGCACAGCTTTTTCACGCCGGTCTGGCGGACCGCTTGCTCGACCAGGTACAGGAGCGCCTGTTCCAGCTCCTGTTGGACCTTATAGGCAAGATCCACCCGCCAGGGATGTAGGTGAAGAGGGGTCTGTCCGTCGTCCTTGCCCGCGCCATAGCGTTTTTCAAGGGCTGCGACTTCCAGAAAGATGTCATAGGCAGAGATCCCCAGGCTATACCCCCCATGCTCGGCCCCAAGCTCGGGAAACCGAATCCAGGGGTGCCAGTGCTGCTGGACGCGACCATAGGGGGCGAGCCCCATGAGCTTGCCCGGCTCCGGAATGGTCAGATCGGGACCGACTGGGGTGACGAAGCCGGCCTTGCGGGTCAGGTATTCATAAAGAAATCCCAGGGTGGAGAGGCCGGCCAGGTGAGCGGCTACCTGCTCGCTGTGGAGCAGACGGATGCGGTTACCCCGGGCCTCGTAGAGGGAGTAAGATTCGGTTTTATGTGCGTCCGTCGTGGCACCGCTGGCATCGGCCACCAAAATGACGGCCTGTCTGCGGACAGTGCCCCGGCGAGGATCTGCGGGGCATGGTCGATGCCGGGCATATTGGCGGTAATCGAGGTCAGATCGGAGAGCGCGATGCCGCATTCGTCAAGGCAATAGCGAATCGCCTGATCGGGTAGCTGGACCGCGCGGGGATCGGGCGCGGATTGAGGGAGCATCCCGACGCTATATTTGTTCCGGTCAAGACGCTCCTGTTGGATCGCAACCGCGATCTCGCCATCGCGCACCAGGGCAGCCGCCCGATCATGCCCCAGGTTGATGCCTAGGTGCCAACCCGTCGCCTTTTCGCAGCCTTCGAGCTGTGCTCGAAACGACATGAGTTAGTTCTTATACAGCCTTTAAAGCCGGTGACTTCGAGGCAATCGCCCACGCTCGGATAAATGTCGACAGCCCTTGAGCTCCAATCACGGAACCTACCCTGGAAGAAAGCGTTTAAGCACTTTCCCCAGTAATTCAAAGGTCACTGGTTTTACCTCAAAACCATCCATGCCTGCCGCGAGACCGCGCTTCCGTTCTTCTTGGGCAGTGTCCGCGGTCAGACCGACCACCGGGACTCTCTCCCCGGTAGGTTTTTCCTCCGCGCGAATGCGACTCGTCGCCTCGAAGCCGTCGAGCTTGGGCATGCAACAGTCGATCAGGATAAGATCGTAGCTGTTTTCCCGCCACTGTTCTACTGCCTGCTCTCCGTCAATCGCCACATCCACCTGATACCCGAGTATCCGCAGCATCTCGGACCCGGCGTCCCGGACCGGGGGGGATCATCGTCCGCCACCAGGATGCGACAGTCGGAGGGCGACTTCGCGGGTTTTTGCAGGTGAGCAGTCGCTTGAGAATCCATAATTTTCAGACTTCCTCTGCGGAAGCCGGTTTGGGCCGCTACGCGGCTCGCCGGACGAGGGTGAATTTCAGGTTCCGGACTGGACTGAGGACTCGGCCGCAACCGCGGCTCGTACCGATTCTATCGTCGTAGGCAGATTTCCACCGAGCTCCTCGGCAGTCACGAACTCGTCTGCTTTCAAAGCAGTAGCGAGTTTGGGTCGGGTTACTGCGATAAAGAGAGACATCGAAGAGTGCCGATAGCTCACCCCCATCGGCAAACAGACCCAGAATGCCATTAACGATCCGGTCCCGAACCGCGGGAATGCCACCGGCAATACGCAGTGCTCGCTCAGCATCATAGTAGGAGATGATATCCGAATTATCTGCAACTATATCATTATACCTTGGTTATTCCAAGCTCAATGCAGGCGTGAGAGATTAGGATCTCTCGTTGCACTCGAGAGGGCTACGCTGGAGATTTCTCGCTGTGCTCGAAATGACAAGCAATGGGTTGGTTTTAAACCAGTAGGCTGGGTCGAGGGACGAGACCCAGCCTACTCTCGGCTCTGGCCTACGGCCCTTTTTTAGACCGCCTCTCAGTTGTCAGAAGGCGGGATTCCAATAACTGCCCCTGGCCCGCCGTGTCCGTCAGCCAGGTCTCCAGGATCAGCTTGGCCGCCATGGCGTCGATCGCCTCCGGGGAGGTCGCGTCCCGACCCAGCTGCCGGCGCGCCTCCAGCGACGTAAGACGCTCGTCCACCAGGTGCACCTCCAGCCCACAACGCTCCCCGAGCTGACGGGCGAAGCGCCGGGCCCCCGGAGCCACCGTGCTCTCCGTGTCGTCCATGTTGAAAGGCAGGCCGACGACCGCGCCCGTCGGCCGCCATTCGCGCACCAGCCGCTCGATCCTGGCCCAGTCCGGTCCGTCCAGGCGGCTGCGGATGGTGGTAAGTGCCGAGGCCGAGCGGGTGACCAGCTGGCCGACGGCGACACCGATCTTGCGCGGACCGAAGTCGAAGCCGAGCAGGGCCTCCATTCAGGCGTGTCCGGCCTCGCCGCTCAGCAGGTTCATATCGATTCCCAGCAGCTGGGCCGCCGCCCGCCAACGGGCGCTGGCCGGCAGGCGAAAGATAATCTCCTCGTCCGCGGGGCCGCTCAGCCAGGTATTGGCGCTGATCTCCTGCTCGATCTGCCCCCCGCCCCAGCCCGCATAGCCCAGAGCGATCAACCTGCGGGTGGGACCCTTGCCGTCGGCGATGGCTTCGAGGATGTCTCGGGAGGTGGTTACGCTGATTTCCGGGGTGATGCTGAGGGTCGAATCGAATCCTTCGGCGGCGGAGTGGAGCACGAATCCGCGTTCCGGCTGCACGGGTCCCCCGAGATACACCGCGGCCTCGAGCACTCGGCGGTCGCCGCTTGCGATGTTGAGCTGACCGAGCATCTCGCCCAAGCGAATGTCCACGGGCCGGTTGATCACGATGCCCATGGCGCCCTGCTCCGTATGCTCGCAGACATAGGTAACCGTGCGCGCGAAGTTCAGGTCGCGTAGACCCGGCATCGCGATCAGGAAATGATTGGTCAGGGACGTCGTGAAGGCCATCACCATAGTATCCAACCGGATCGGGGCGGTAACAAGCCCGGATGCTCCTATTCCGCGATGGTCTGGGAGGGAGCACGGAGCGCAGCGTGCCCATCGCCAGTTAATGGGCACGCTGCGCCTGGTTGGTCTCTCGCCAAGCGGTCGCGGCTCGGAAAGTCTTGCACCATGACCAGGGCTCGCAGCCAGCTGGATAGACCGGCTTCGCTTTGCTCTTCCTACGGGCTGCTTGATTCACCCTCTCCCTTTACCCCGCACCTATCGCTGGGGGGAGCCAGTAGAGATGCTGCTGGAGCTACCGGCGATAGGTGCGGGGCAAGCCCCTCTCCCTCCAGGGAGGGTGTCGCAAAAGGGGCACGGCACGTCGTGTCCCGATGATCCCGTTTCATCTGATTTTACTGGTAAGGCCCCATCTCCTACGCCCAACCAGCCGTTGCAGAGTCTGGGTAGCTCGAAATCGAAATCGGGATCGGAATTTCGATTTCGACCCCGATTTGGGCTTTTACGACACCCTCTCCAGGGAGAGGGGTTTTTGGGGATTCAGGTCTCATCCTGCACCTATGACATCCGGTGCCTACCTCCAACATGACCCGGATTCGCGGTAGGCGCGGGTTTGCCCCGCCCCTATCGTCTGGGCGCACCCTGGTGTCGCTGGATCTCTCGGCGATAGATGCGGGGCGAGCCCGCGCTTTGGCGCCGGCAAGTCAGATAGGTCGGGTTAGGCGTGCTTGAAGAAGCAAGGTAGGACGCTATGGTGGGGCGCGCCCTAGCCCGACAGAAAATAACCGGTTACGTCAAATCGGGCTAGGCCGCATCCCTGTGGTTAACCCAACCTACACTCGATGCGAGGTCCGCGCAGGCGCACTGCGATGGCTGGATTGCTAATCCGTGGCTTTTCTTCTCGTTCTCCCTCTCAGAACCCCCGGTAATACCAACCATTGTTCCAACCCGGCAGGGAAGAAGCCTCTCCCCGCCAGGGACCCTGGTTGCGGAAGGTCTCGCGGTCGCGCTCGATATGCTCCAGAAAGGCATCGTGACGGCGTTGGACTTCCCGTTCCCGTATCTCCTGCCGGGCCGCGCCCCAGGGGTCGATCCGACGCCGGGCCTCCTGGGCGGCGCGGCGACGTTCCTGCCGGATTTGCCGTTGCGCGCGAACCTCGTCGAGCCACCGGCGGACTGGTTCGGGCTCCGCCGGGGGTGCACTGTCGGCCGGAAAGGGGAGCGGTGGTTGCGCCGCAGCGGGAAAAGTCATGAGCAATCCGACGCACAGGACGACAATCGGTCTTGTGGATCGCCGGGACATTCGATTCCTCTCATCGTGCGACGAGTTTGTGAGTAGCAAGGTACGAGTGAGCTGAACTTAAAAGATTCAACATATATCGAATTACTAACCGAATGCCCTGCCACAGATCAAATTCCTTTACGAAAGCGAGCGGGAAATCCGACCGGTCTCCTCGATTCCGCAGTCGAGCAACCGCGTGCCGGACGGGCCCTCAGCCGTCAGCTGCCTGCTCCAGGCGGTTGCGGATCTCTCTGCGCAGGCAATCCAAGGTACTCGGCTCGGTAATGGGGGCACCGTCGGCGGTGGTGATGAAGAAGATATCGTCCACCTGGGCGCCGATGGTGGCGATCTTGGCGTTCTGCAGCAGGATGCCGCAGGTGTCGAAGGCGGCCCCGATAGCGGCGAGTAGGCCCGGCCGGTCGAGGCTGACCAGGCGCATGACGGTGCGGTGATTGCGCTTGTCTTCGGAGAAACGCAGCCGGGTTTCGCTGGGAAAGTGACGGAGCCGACGGGGCACGGGGCGTGTGACCTGGAGGTTCGGGATCTCCGGCTCCGATAGCTCTTGGATCAGGGCCTCCCGGATCCGCCCCACCTGGATATCGTCGCGGATGGGGGACGATCCCTCCGTTTCCAGCACATAGTAGGTGTTCAGCGCCATCCGGTCGTCGGTCGTCATGATGCGCGCGTCCAGGATGCTCAGTCCCCACCGGTCCAGCAGGGCGGTGGTACGCGCGAACAGATGCTTCCGGGCCCGGGTGTAGATGAGGATCTCGGTGCCGCCCCGGTGGGTCAGCGGTCGGATGGCGACCAGCGGCAAGGTCTCCTCGGCGGTCCCTAGGATGGTTCTGGTCTGCCAGGCCAGCTCGTCCGGGGAGTTGTGCAGGAAGTAGTCGAGGCTGAACTTGATCCAGAGGGCCGTGCAGGCCTCGCCGGTTATGCCGTGCTCGGACAACAGGCGGAGGGTCTCGGTCTGCTTCCGCTGGATCAGGTCATCCTGGGCCTGGGGATTGTCCAGCCCGCGTTCCAGGGCACTGCGCGTGTTGCAGTAGAGGTCCCGCAGCAGGGTGTCCTTCCAGGAGTTCCAGCCTTCCGGATTGGTGCCTTGGATGTCGGCTACTGTCAGCAGGTAGAGATGGTCCAGGCGGCTCAAATCCCCGACTTGGGCGGCGAAGGCCTGGATGACCTCCGGATCGCCGGTATCCTGGTGCTGGGCCGTCATGGACATGAGGAGGTGGTTTTCCACCAGCCAGACGACCAACCGGCTGTCGTAGTCGGACAGACTATGGGCGTGGCAGAAATCCCAGGCGTCACAGGCCCCTAGGTGGGAGTGGTCTCCGCCGCGGCCCTTGGCGATGTCATGAAACAGACCGGACAGGCACAGGATCTCGAACTTAGGGATAATACGCGCGATGGCGGTACACAGAGGGTGTTCCGGGACCTGCCCGGGAGTCATGAAGGACCTCAGGTTGCGCATGACCCGGAGGCAGTGCTCGTCTACGGTATAGACATGAAAGAGGTCGTACTGCATGCGTCCGACGATCTCGGCAAAGATCGGGAGGTAGGCGGCGAGCACGCCGTACTCGTTCATCCGCTGCATCGCATAGGTGATCCCCGGGTAGCGCATGATGGCGATGAACAGGCGGCGCGCGCGTGGGTTCCCCCGCACCTTGGCGTCGATGAGGTGGCGGTGCTCGCGGATGAGACGGATGGTGCTGGCCCGGATACCCTTGATCTTCGAATGCGTTTGCAGGAGGTGGAAGACCTCGATGAGGGCGACAGGATCTTGCCGGAAGAGGTCGTTCCGGGTCACCTCGAGATAGCCGCTACGGGACTGGAAACGCGCGTTGATCGCGACCGGCGGCCCCAACCGGTCGTGGAGCAGGATGGCCTCGCGGAACAGCTGGAGCAACATCTCGTTGAGGCGATTGAGCCCCATGATCGTGCGGTAGTAGCGCTGCATGAGCTGCTCGACCGCCAGGTTCTGGTCCTCGTCCGTGAAGCCGAACTCCGCGGCCAGGGTGCGTTGATAGTCGAACAGTAGTCGGTCCTCGCTCCGCCCGGTGAGGCGGTGGAGCGCGAAGCGAATGCGCCATAACAGGGATTGACCCGCCATCAAGGTCCGGTGCTCGCTCTCGGTGAGGAAGCCGTGGGTGACCAGGTCGTGCAGGTTCTCGGCGTCGAAGTGGCGTTTGGCCACCCAGCCGATCATCTGGATGTCCCGCAGTCCCCCTGGATTCTCCTTGATGTTGGGCTCCAGGTTGTAGGCGGTGCCGCCGAATTTATGCCAACGTATCTGCTGCTCTTTGACCTTGGCCTCGAAGAAGTCCTCGCTCGACCACATGCGGTCGCGGGCCGTGACGACCCGCATGCGCTCGAACAGGTCCGGTGAGCCGGTGATCAGGCGGGCCTCGATGAGATTGGTCATCACGGTGGCGTCGGCACCGGCCACCTGGACGCAATCTTCGATGGTCCGGATGCTGTATCCCGGCTTCAGCCCGATGTCGAAGAGGAAGGTGATCAGCGCTCCGCCGGCAAGGCTCAGGTCTTCCTTTTCGGAGTCTTCCAACAGGATCATGAGGTCCACGTCGGAATTCGGATGGAGCTCCCGGCGTCCATAGCCCCCGACCGCTACCAGGGCTGCTCCCGCTCCCACCGGCAGGTGGCGTTGCCAGGTCGCCTGCAGCAGCTCATCTACCAGATAGCTGCGCGCGAGGACCAGGTCATCGATCGATTCTCCTTGGTCATAGCGCTCGAATAGGCGCTCGGTGCTTTCTTCCAGGATTTGGCGAAAAGCGGCGACGGGATCGTCGCCCTTGTCCAGGAGGTGCCGCAGCCTGGCCTGGGCCTCGGACCAGTGACCGACCGGTTGTTGCGAGTCGCTCATGGCGCGAGCGGTTACTCCCGTTCTTCACCGCGCAGGGTCAGGATCTCGTGACCGTCCTGGGTGACCAGCACCGTATGTTCCCACTGGGCGGACAGGCTGCGGTCCTTGGTGACCACGGTCCAGCCATCGGGCAGCAGCTTGATCTGGCGTTTGCCTGCGTTGATCATGGGCTCGATGGTAAAACACATGCCGGGCCTCAGGATCATCCCCTCACCGGGATGACCATAGTGCAGCACCTGGGGCTCCTCATGGAAGTTGCGGCCGATGCCGTGACCGCAATACTCCTGCACCACCGAGTAGCGTCTCCCTTCGGCGAACCCCTGTATGGCATGGCCGATATCGCCCAGGCTGGCACCGGGCCTGACCTGGGCGATACCGATACGCAAGGCCTCCTGGGTCGTCCTGGCCAGGCGCTGCGCGAGGATGGAGGGCTCACCGATGAAGAACATCTTACTCGTATCACCGTGGTACCCGTCCTTGATGATGGTAATGTCGATATTGAGGATGTCTCCCTTCTTCAGCCGCTTGTTGCCCGGAATACCGTGGCACACCTGGTGGTTGACCGAGGTGCAGATGGACTTGGGAAACCCTCTGTAGTTCAGCGGGGCCGGAACGGCCCCTTGCGCGTTGACGATAAAGTCGTGACAGATGCGGTCGAGCTCGCCGGTCGTGACGCCCGGTCGGATGTGCTCGCCGATCATCTCCAGGACCTGAGCCGCCAGGCGGCCGGCAACGCGCATCCTGGCGATTTCCTCGGCGGTCTTGATGGATACGCCCGTACCGCGGGGGGCTGCATCCACGGGGGCTCCCAGGGGTCTGAAAAAAGACAAGGGGTTCCAGAGAATTGCTCGAACTTGGCTGCCATGTTATAAAACCAGTTGCGATTCGGCAAACAGATTGCCCCTTGTCGTAGCCAGCATGAGGGTCGCAGTGGACATGAGGGCGACAATTCACCGGAGCGAAAAGCGGTTGTTTTTCGCTCTATTTTTTGGCTCATTCCCAGGTCGTAGCGATGTCCCGCCGGGGCCGGCTCGTCCTGGAGCCGGTAACCGGACAGCTGCTCGGACAACCCTTAAAACCACACACGCATCGACACGACAGGCCGGGTGCCCGGCAACGGGTCGTCTGCCGGGGTGCGTGGAGGCAAAACCCAAATCTCAACGAGGTCTCGACAAATGAGCGAAGTTTCCATGCGCGACATGCTGGAGGCGGGGGTGCACTTCGGGCACCAGACCCGCTACTGGAACCCGAAGATGGGGGCCTACATCTTCGGCCAGCGCAATAAGATCCACATCATCAACCTCGAGAAGACCCTGCCCCTGTACCAGGAGGCGATGAGCTATCTCGGGTCCCTGGTGGCCAACGGCGGTAAGGTCCTGTTCGTCGGCACCAAGCGGGCAGCGCGGGACGCTATCCGCGAGCAGGCGGCACGCTGCGGCATGCCCTTCGTCAACCACCGCTGGCTCGGCGGTATGCTGACGAACTTCAAGACGATCCGCGAGCGCATCAAGCGCCTCAACGAGCTGGACGCGATGTTCGAAGACGGTAGCATCGAGCGCTTCAATAAACGGGAGGCCCTGGGCCTGAGTCGCGAGCAGGCGAAGCTGGAGCAGGGTCTGGGCGGGATCAAGCACATGGAAAAGTTGCCCGATGCCCTGTTCGTCATGGATGTGGGCTACGAGAAGATCGCCGTCAGCGAGGCCAACAAGCTCGGCATCCCGGTGGTCGGGGTGGTGGATACGAACAATGATCCGGGTGCCGTGGACTATGTCATTCCCGGCAACGACGATGCCATCCGGGCCGTGCGTCTTTATATCGAAGGTGCGGCCGTTGCGGTGCTGGATGGGCGCTCCACCGCCGCTGCGGTAGCAGCCAGACGCGAAGGAGAGTTCATCGAGGTGGACGCTAAACTGGCCGCGTCCGACGAGTCCGGGACCGCCGAGCCGGCGGAGACGTGAAATTTCAGGAACTCCGCGATTTGAATAAACCGATACCACGAATGAACACCAGGAGCTGTTGACATCATCGTCGTGCCAACCGCCAATAGGACAAGATTAACAAGATGATCAGGATTAACAGGATTATTTTTCTTAAATAACAATTATAAGATCCTGTTAATCCTGAAAATCCTGTTAATCCTGTTAATCCTGTACCATTAGGAGACAAGCCCGGAGGTTAGGGCTCACTCCTTAATTGAATGTCAACACGCCCTAATCGTTAATTCGTAGTTCCACTGCGCATCCATGAGAGGGTCAGTAGTTATGGCGATTACAGCCACGTTGGTTAAGGAGCTGAGAGAACGTACCGGTGCCGGCATGATGGAGTGCAAGCGGGCGCTGGTCGAGTCCAAGGGCGATCTCGATGCAGCCATCGAAGCGATGCGCAAGTCCGGACAGGCCAAGGCCGCGAAGAAGGCCGGCCGGATCGCCGCCGACGGTGTGGTGGTGGTCGCCGTCACCGGAGATGCCGAGGCGGGGGTCATGGTCGAGGTTAATTGCGAGACCGACTTCGTGGCCAAGGACGGAGGTTTTATCGACTTCGCCGAGAAGGTCGCGGCGCGCGCCCTGGCGAGCGCCGCGACGGATGTCGAGGCCCTGGAAGCCGAGTCCCTGGAGGCAGGCGAGGACACCAGCATTGCCCAGGCCCGCGCGAATCTGGTGGCCAAGATCGGGGAAAATATCCAGCTACGGCGCCTGGTTCGCTTCGACGACCCAAAGGGTGAGCTCTACAGTTACCGTCATGGAGTACGCATCGGAGTCCTGGTAGAGATCGAAGGGGGTAATCCGGCGCTCGGCAAGGACATCGCCATGCATGTCGCCGCGACCAACCCCCTGTGTGTGAGCGCCGACCAGGTGCCCGTCGCCGTCCTGGAGAAAGAAAAGGAAATCTTCCGTGCCCAGGCCCTGGAGAGCGGCAAACCTGAAAAGATTCTGGATAAGATCGTTGAAGGAAAGGTCCGTAAATACCTGGAGGAGGTGGCCCTGCTCGGTCAGTCCTTCGTCAAAGACCCCGACATCACCGTGGACAAGCTGCTCGCCCAGGCGGGAGCAAAGGTGATACGTTTCGCTCGCATCGAGGTCGGCGAGGGAATCGAGAAGAAGCAGGAAAACTTTGCCAACGAGGTCATGGCACAGGTGCATGGTGACTGACGACCGGGGCAGAATGCCATTAAGCTCGTAGGATGGGCAAAGCGAGCGCCTATCAGGATGATTTTAAGGCTCGGTTTACAGCAAGATTGGGACCTCTGGCACGCAATGAATAGTCCTGAAGCTAAAGAGATCGGACGCCTGAAGCCTATCCTGATGAACGTCGGGACTACCACATAACATATACATCCAGCCGCCCCATTCGTCGCTACCGCCCCTGCCAGACCAAATCGGAAGACGTACATATGAGTAGACTTTTCAAAGAAGGGAAAAAGTATACATTCAGTGATTATTTCGATTTTAGTAATCCGACAGAAGAGATTGCTAACGAGTTCGGTTATTCATTTGAAACAAAGGTTCTTAATTTACCGGTTGCAATAGATATGGACAAGGACGTAATCATCGCATTACAGGAAAATTTCTATAAAATACTGCCGAAGATTACATTAAATTCTGAAATAGCAAAAAGGGACTTTATGATTGCGCCGATTCTGTGGGAAATTATTCGTCATGCCAAAGCAAAAATAAATGTGGAATATCAAATTGAAATTGATAATAGATTAAGCGGCTCATTGGATTATCTTATACATTCAAATCAAGAAATAATCGTGATAGAGGCTAAGAAGGGAGATATGGATAAGGGATTTAACCAGCTAACGGCAGAAATGATAGCGTTAGATATGTATGAGGAAAAAGGATTGCCGGAATCGCTTTATGGGGCAGTGAGCATAGGGGAGCTTTGGCGTTTTGGTATTTTGGATAGAAAAGAGAAGAGTATCTATAGAGATTTACATACTTATCGTGTACCGGAAGATATAGAAAAAGTCTTTTTGGCTATTCTCGGAATATTGCAAAAAGCCTGACTGTCAGGTCCCAAGCAAATGTCCCCACTCCACTATCGCCGTATCCTCCTCAAGCTCAGTGGCGAGGCTCTGATAGGAGAGGCGGCCTACGGCATCGATCCGGGAATGCTCGGTCGCCTGGCCGGCGAGGTCCGGGACTTGGTCGCGAGCGGCGTACAAGTCGCGTTGGTAATCGGCGGCGGCAACATTTTCCGCGGCGCAGGCCTGGTCCAGGGGGGCATCGACCGGGTTACCGGCGACCACATGGGCATGTTGGTGACCGTCATGAACTCGCTTGCCATGCAGGATGCGCTGGAGCGCCTGAAGGTACCGGTGCGGGTGCTGTCGGCATTGAAGATCGATCAGGTCTGCGAGAGTTATAGCCACCGCCGCGCCGTGGATTATCTGGAGCAGGGTCGGATAGTTATCTTTGCCGCCGGGACCGGCAATCCCTTCTTTACGACGGACTCGGCGGCCAGCCTGCGGGCGGCGGAGATCGGGGCCGACCTCCTGGTCAAGGCGACCAAGGTCGACGGTGTCTATGCGGCCGATCCGGTCAAAGACCCCACGGCGGTCTTCTACCGGCGTCTGACCTACGATCAGGCCCTGCGGGAGAACCTGGGGGTCATGGATACGACGGCCCTCGTTCTGTGCCGGAACAGCGGTATCCCGCTGCGGGTGATGAACATCTACGAGCCGGGCGCGCTGCTGCGACTGGTTGGTGGAGCCGAGATCGGCTCCCTGGTGGAAGGTGGGGAATAGGTGGTGGTAAATTTTTAACTGAAAGAGCGGTTGATAGTCCAAGTCCACCGATCTGTAGTAGTACGCAGTTTCAGCTATTTCTTCATGTTCAGGAGCCGGTAAAGTAGAGAAACCTGGCGTGTCCATCGACTCTTTACCGGAAAAATAGGCTGAAACTGCGTAGTAGTGCCCAACCTACCCTCTGACACTTAAATATTTACCACTACCGGGGAATAAGATGATCGACGACATCAAGAAAGACGCCGCGACGCGCATGGGTAAAAGCGTGGAAGCCTTGCGGCACGAGCTGGCCAAGATTCGCACCGGGCGGGCGCATCCTGCTTTGCTCGATCACCTGGTGGTTTCCTATTACGGCTCCGATGAACCTATCAAACAGGTGGCGAACATCACGGCCGAGGATGCCCGTACCCTCGCGGTCACGCCCTGGGAGAAGGACATGGTACAGGCCGTGGAAAAGGCCATCATGCAATCCGATCTGGGGCTCAATCCCAACACGGCGGGGATGGTGATCCGGGTGCCCATGCCGCCCCTGACGGAGGAGCGTCGCCGGGATCTGATCAAGGTGGCCCGCCACGAAGCCGAGCAGACTCGGGTCGCGATTCGCAACATCCGGCGTGACGCCAACCACGCGCTCAAGGAAGCGGTCAAGGAAAAGCTGATATCCGAGGACGAGGAACGTCGCGGTGAGGAGCTGGTGCAGAAGCTGACCGACGACTATGTCAAGGGCGTAGACGAGGTCCTCGCCGAGAAGGAACAGGACCTGATGTCCATCTGATGCCGTCTCTGCGGATGTCTTACGGGATCTTGCGTTTTGAACAAGGATACATTGCCGGCCTCGGACGACCAGCCTCGGTTGCACTTACCACGGCATGTGGCCATAGTTATGGACGGGAACGGGCGTTGGGCATTGCAGCGCAAGTTGCCGCGTACGGCCGGACACCGGGCGGGGATCAAGAGCATCCGGGCCATTATGGAAGAGAGCGTTCGCCAGGGTATTCAGGCCGTGACCCTCTTCGCCTTCAGCAGCGAGAACTGGTGCCGCCCCAGGGTCGAGGTCAATTTCCTGATGGATCTGTTTGCGGGCACCCTGCACTCGGAAGTCAATCGGCTCACCGAGAACGGCGTGCGACTGCGCGTCATCGGTGAGCGCACGGCCTTTCCGGAAAAGCTGCGGCATCGCATCGCCGCAGTGGAGAAAGTGACGAGCACCAACGCGGCCATGCTGCTCCAGGTTGCTGCCAATTACGGCGGACGCTGGGACATCGTACAGGCGGCCTGGCGGCTGGCCACGGATGCGTGTGCCGGTCGCATCGCGCCGGAGGACGTAGACGAAGGGATGTTTTCCACCCGCTTGTCCTTTCCCGACCTGCCGGACCCCGATCTTTTCATCCGCACCGGCGGGGAGCGGCGAATCAGTAACTTCCTGCTCTGGCAGTCCGCCTACAGTGAGCTCTACTTCAGCGATCTGATGTGGCCGGATTTCGACGCCTCGGCCTACCGGGAGGCCTTGGCCGATTTCGCGGGTCGGCAGCGCCGTTTCGGCCTGACCGGCGATCAGGCCCGTATCGACGCTGCAAGCGGAGCCGGCTAGTAGGGGTACTTCCATAGAACGTAAAATATTGTACGCTAAGCTGCGGTCTACTCATGGAAGCTTCCAGATATAGTCTCCCGTAAGGTTGATGTGCTCCCAACCAAGCGGTGATAGGTACTGCAAATATTCATCCGGGACATCGGCTTCACCAC